>Ga0209353_10000114_pt1 | contig 47421 bp, 30 predicted proteins | sample LauGreSpBDMM15SD_2_FD_187561 | JGI IMG/M metagenome (GOLD analysis project Ga0209353, IMG submission 187561) | Freshwater lake microbial communities from Lake Michigan, USA - Sp13.BD.MM15.SD (SPAdes) (version 2) | ecosystem: Environmental > Aquatic > Freshwater > Lake | place: Lake Michigan... | reverse complement strand
CCCAAATCAAAGCAGATAAAACAGTCGTTTTGGTAATCGATACCAACAATGAACACGCGATGCCAGCATTGAGAAGGTTAATGGTTTATTTGATTGACCATCAGGTAGACAATCCTGTAATCTTGCTGCGTAAGTTTGTACTTTGCTCCGATGATGCCTTACAATTGGCTGCAGCTACTGATTTGGGTGGTTTATTGGTAGATGGTTTGGGCGATGGTGTAATGATAAGTGCAGAACTTATTGATAAAAACCAGTTAAACAAAAAAGAATGGTTAAGTCTGGTTAAAAACTACAACGACACCTCTTTTGGAATTTTACAAGCTGCGCGAACCAGAATGACCAAAACGGAATACATTTCCTGTCCTTCTTGTGGAAGAACCTTGTTTGATTTACAGGAAACAACAGCCATGATTCGCAAAAGAACCGACCATTTGAAAGGCGTTAAAATCGGCATTATGGGCTGTATCGTCAACGGACCTGGCGAAATGGCTGATGCTGATTACGGTTACGTCGGTGTAGGAAAAGACAAAATAGCGCTTTACCGTGGACAAAACGTGATTAAAAAAGCCGTACATGCTGACCATGCAGTGGACGAATTGATCGAATTGATCAAAGAAGACGGGCGGTGGATATAAATAAAGTATTAGGTACTAAGTATTAGGTACTAAGTATTAAGCAATTATATGAAGATGGTGTAAACAGTGAAATGTAAAAAGTTAAATATTCATTGTTTACACTAAAATCCTAATCAAAAAAATAAAAAAATGAAAGCAATTATAGATTTCCTGAACTTGGGTGAAGTATTTGGTTATTTCTTTAGAAAATCAGATCCCAATAAACCAAAGAACTTTAACTTAAAAGCGATGCATGTCATCAACAGGATTGCTGCACTTTTGTTTTTGATTTGTCTGGTGATAATGGCCTACAGGTATTTTAATTGGTAATGTTGAATTTTAAATTTTAAATTCTCAATGTTGAATTCTCAATGTTGAATTTTAAATTGAATTTTAACATTAATCCACAGATTTCTATGGTTTGTTTTGAAACATTTTGATTGACACTTAATTCAGAAAATCTCAGATAAAAACACCATCAAATTGATAATTTTAAATTCTAAATTTTGCATTTCAAATTAATTCAAAATTAAAAATTCAACATTAATCCACAGATTTCTATGGTTTGTTTTGAAACATTTTGATTGACACTTAATTCAGAAAATCTCAGGTAAAACACCATCAAATTGATAATTTTAAATTCTAAATTTTGCATTTCAAATTAATTCAAAATTAAAAATTCAACATTAAAAATTAATAAAACATGGATTTACAGTATTTAAGAGAATATTGTTTAAGCAAAAAAGGCGTTACAGAAGCGCTTCCTTTTGATGAATCCACCTTGGTATTTAAAGTGGCTGGGAAGATTTTTTTGCTCACGAATATTGATGCTTTTGATGCCATCAATTTAAAATGTGACCCTGAATTGGTGACCGAATTGAGAGAACAATATGAGGCGGTTGTACCGGGGTATCACATGAATAAAAAACATTGGAATACCATAAAGATGCATGCAGGGCTTCCGTCCAAACTCATTCTTCATTGGGTTGACCACTCGTACGAAATGGTAGTTAAAGGATTGTCTAAAAAAGAACGAGAATCATTCATTGAAGAATAATTTTCAGTTTAAAAGCCCTCGTTTACCTGCTAATTTTAATCAACAACTCTTCCCCTACATACAAGTTATTGTCGACTTTATGGTTCCAAAGTTTAATATGGGCTACATTTAAACCAGGATAACTTTGCGCAATTTTGTACATAGTTTCACCTTTTGCAACTACATGTACAATAAAACCTTCAGGAACAGTTTTTTTCACCTTAGGATGTGCCACATTTTTGTGTTGACTTACGATCAATACCTGGCCAACTTCAATCGGAATATTGTTGAGTTTATTCCACACCTTGATACTGTCAACCGAAACGGCATATTTTTGTGCAATGCCAAACAGCGTTTGTTTTAATTCTACTTTGTGGTACAGTTTATTGGTATCACTGATGGCCGAAACAATAACGGCAGGTAATACTTCAAAGGTAAGGGGTTCATTTGCAGGCCTTCTATTTTTCAGGTACAAAATCCTTCCTGGCTTTAAGGCTTCATTTTCTTCCATCCTGTTTTTATATAAAATAGCCTCCATTTCTACGCCGTACATTTGAGAAATATCCCATACATTTTCACCTGGTTGTACGGTATGAAACAATACCAAAGCTTCATCTTTTTTATGGCCAAAATAATAAATTTGACCCGCCTTAATTTCATCAAATTTTTCTAAATTATTTATTCTTAAAAACTTACCCAGCCTAATACCACCCTGTAATGCCAAAGTTGCACTATTGTCACCTTCTTGTGCTTGTATGGCTTCAATACCGTTCCAAGTAAGAAAAGCAGGCACCTTCACTCCTTCTATTCTTTTATATTCATAAGTAACCACCGGATGAGTTGTTTCAGTCTGCGCGGCTTCAAGTATTGTTTCTTCTTTTATTTCAGGCTTTACAGGCAAAATCACGGTGTAATTTTTATCATTCGGCACCTCATTTATGACCAGCCATTTGTTATAAAACAACAGGTCTTTCAATTCAATCCTAAAATGTTCGGCAATGTCGTCCATTCTTTTTTTTCTGCATTGGGTGTATTCCACCAAAGAAACATTACCGAAATGCGATTTTCCAACGAAGGCTTCAAAAGCAATTTTATGCGCCAAAAACTTCAACACATACCAATGCATGGATTTGTCTATCGGCATAGTGGTTTCTCCAACATATCTGGGGTTAAGGGCTGTAGTTTTAACACCTCCCAATCCTAAATTATAGGACAAAAGCGCATAAGCCCAGTTTCTTAAAAAGACATTGTTTTTTTTCAAATATTTTGCAGCACCTCTGGTCGCGGCTACAATATTTTTTCTTTCATCCACCACATCATCAATCCTTAAACCGACTTCTATTGCAGCTTCAACTTTAAATTGCCAAAAACCAATTGCATTGGAGGTAGAAACAGCATCAGAAACCAAGGCGCTTTCCTGCAATACCAAATATTTAAAATCATCGGGTAAACCTTCTTCTTTAAAAATTCGCTCAATGATGGGATAATACATATTTGCCCGCTCAACTTTGGCAAGAAAAAAATCTGGATAACGAAGCAAAGCATCAACACTGGTTTGTACGTCTTTTTGTGCAGCATTATCAAGCTCCAGTTTCATTCCAGCAAAATATATCGTGGAAGGAACGGTTACAGCTTCTAATGACGCATTATGAGTTGACGCAGGATTTTGAGCAAAAATAATAAATGGGGAAAAAGCCAAAATCAAAAATACACTACACAATACATTCAAATGAAATTTTGTTTTAGTAATCCAATCATTACTCATAATCAATGTATTCAATCTTAACAATTATACTTATTTACAATAATATGGAAGGTTTTTTCCAAATCAAAAGGAATATTTGTTTTTTGACATATTAATTTTGAATTAGGAATAATAGGTAAATAGATAAGATTTTTTAATCCCTTTGAAAATTATCAGTGTTAAACTTTAGAAATAACTGCATTTTTGGCTAATAAAAAAGTTTGATTTGTTAATATTGCATAATATTAAATTTCATAAATAACCTAGGTTCGTTTTATTAAAATGTATTCATTATTAAAATATATTTCAAGGACGTTCCCCTTCGGTTGCACGCTCCCGCGAAAAGCGGGATAAAATAATCCAGAAGCATCGGGACTACCCCTAACGCAAACCCGATTAACATTACGTTTATTGATTACAAATCTGACATTATTCAATAAAAATTAACAATCGAACTCAAGTGAAACTAAATTTTAAACAGAACCAATAAATCATAAACGATGCAAAGCAATTACCCTTGGAAAACGATTAAAGAATACAAAGAAATTTTATTTCAACAATTTGAAGGTATTGGTAAAATCAGCATTAACAGACCACATGTTCACAATGCATTTACCCCACAAACGGTGATGGAAATGTCTGAAGCAATGGAATATTGCAGGCAAAACACTGAAATTGGGGTAGTGGTTTTAACAGGTGAAGGTGGAAAAGCATTTTGCAGTGGAGGTGATCAAAAAGTAAGGGGAAATGGTGGCTATGTGGGTGACGATGGTGTGCCTCGTCTTAATGTACTTGATTTACAAATGCAGATTCGCCGTATTCCAAAACCAGTAATAGCCATGGTGGCAGGATGGGCAATTGGTGGTGGACATGTGTTGCATGTACTTTGTGACTTGACCATTGCTGCTGAAAATGCCCGATTTGGACAAACAGGACCAATAGTTGGAAGTTTTGACGGTGGTTTTGGCGCATCTTATTTGGCTAGAATTGTGGGTCAAAAAAAAGCAAGAGAAATCTGGTTGTTGTGCGACCAATACGATGCTCAGGAAGCATTGGATATGGGACTTGTTAATAAAGTAGTTCCTTTAGACAAACTTGAAGATACGACGATTGAATGGTGTAGAAAAATTTTAACCAAAAGTCCTTTGGCTTTAAGAATGTTAAAATCTTCGTTCAATGCTGAGCTTGACGGACAAGCCGGCATTCAGGAATTGGCTGGAAATGCCACCTTATTGTATTACCTAAGTGAAGAAGGAAAAGAAGGTAAAAATGCATTTATAGAAAAACGAAAACCTGATTTTTCAAAGTTCCCAAAGTTTCCATAAGAAGTCTCTACCCTATGTTATCGTATGAACCTGGATTTAATCCTGCTTCATACGATGACTTTTTATTTTGAATGTTAATTTTTGAGCTATAATGGTCAAAAACAAATTTGGTTTTAGGTTATAATTTTCAGTAAATACCTTCCCATTGAATCAGAATAAAACAATCCTATTGGTTTTCAGACCTTGAATACAACAACTGCATGTAATAAAATATAGTAGACAACAAGTACAATACATTATCCAAACCATCAGCAATAGGTAAGTAATAATCTACTTGTTTATTCATGGTTAATATTTTTTCACAATAACATTTTCTGGTTGGGGATAGGTGATTAAAGCAGAAAAATCTACTTTCCAGAAATCTAAATCTAACAACTGATTTTCAGTATCATGGGTAAGGGTAATAACAATTTCAGTCCCATCAGTATCAGTATAATCTACCTGTATTAAATCACCGGCATAGGTTGCTTCACCATCAAGTGAAAAACTGATGCTCCCCATTTTACCTCCCTCATATTCATCTACCAATCCTGTTAATGGATATTGCTTTTCAGAAACGCCAACCTGTTCAAATAAAAACAACAACAATCGTTTTTCCTCTTCTTTGATTAATCGATGTACACCCATGTTTTATGTAATTTTGAATGTTAAATTTTGAATGTTAAATTTTGAATATTAAATTTTGAATATTACATGACAATTAACCCGGAATGGTCTCGTTCAATATCCACAAAAAAACTATAATCCTCAATTTTAGGCTAAATTAATCAATATTCAAATGTATTGGGTTTACAATCCATTTTTCTATTACCCATTTACCGTATAAAGCAAAAATCTCATCGTCTCAAGCAATGGCCTGAGTCGATGAGATTTGCTACTATTCATTTTGAAAATCAAAAAACAATTGCTGTTTATTGGTGATTTGATGGCTGAATTCAAGTTACAAATCGCCAAATCAATTAATCCAGTTTAATTATTTTTTTGAAATAAACATTATTGTTAACTATAGCTTTGACATAATACATTCCAGCGCTAAATTCAGAGGTATCAAATTCATGCACCTGTTCACCCGCTGAAAATAATTGAGACACTGTGCTTATCATTTTCTCTCCTCCCACACTGAAAATTTCAAAACGCACATAAGATTCTTTATTTAGATTTAATGTAATACCCAAACTGTTTTGAATCGGATTAGGAAAAACGCCTATTACTTCCTCTTCTGAAGCAGAACTATTTTGAGAAGTCTCTATAATTGATATCCTGGCTCCGCTTGGGTTATTTCCGAAACTCACATAATCCAAACTTAAGGTTGCAGTTGAAGGAATAAATTCCCCTACTGAAATAAAATTCAAGACCTTACCATTGGTTGAAAAATTTGACCAAGGCAACCAAAAAGTTTGGTAAGTGTTGGTTAAATTAATGGTCGTTGCATTGTATTTTCCAATCCTTACGATGGCAGCGGTATTCACAGAAGCTTTGGCTTTTATTTCAATACCCAAATAAGCCGAATAATCCAGCCCACCACAGTTTGTCGTCCAACTTGCTTCTGTGCTTCCTGCTAAATTGGCAATCGTTAATGCTCCCGAGTTTACCGCAAGATTCGCTTTCCAGGATGCTATGGTAAAACCTAAGTCATTTAATGAGCCAGGTAAACCGTCTCCACCTACAAAATCATCTACCAATTTATTATTACCAGTACCTGAACCACTTACCGTAATGACAAATGACTCATCTGTATTTACTTTACCATCAGTTACCCTTAAAGTAACCGGGTGTGTACCAATATTGGCAACTGTCGGCGTTCCTGAAAGCACTTTTGTACTGGTATTAAAACTCAACCAGACTGGTTTTACAGGTGCACTAAAAGTGAGAACATCAGTAACATCTGCGTCAGTTGCCATGAGCGTGTATGAATACGCTACATCTTGTGTGGCAGAGGTAATAGCAGTTGAAGTAATTATCGGAGGATTATTAGTGGTTCCACTTGTTTTTCCAAAACTGATATTATCAATATTCACAGTTGAACTGGAAACACTAAATTCTCCAATGGTAATCCTTTCAATTGTAGCTCCATCCACGCCAAAATCAGCAAATGGAATCCAAAAAGTAGTCATGCTTGTACTTATGTTCAGCGTCTTAGCAGCGGTATATTTCCCAACCCTGACAATGACATTCGTTGGTGCAGAAGCTTTGGCTTTGATTTCAATTCCTCCATAAACTTTATAATTCTGGATACCACAATTACTCGTCCAGCTTACTTCCGTACTTCCTGCTATATTAGCGAGGTTCAGAATACCACTTGCCACCGATGCATTGGCTCTCCATGTTTCAATGGAAAAACCTAAGTCATTCATCGAACCTGGCAAGCCATCACCACCTACAAAATCGTCGACCAATTTAAAATTACCTGTTGAACTACCAGTAACCGTAATCACAAAAGACTGGTCGGTGTTTACTTTGCCATCACTCACTCTTAAGGTAACGGAGTGTGTACCAATATTTGCGGCAGTCGGTGTTCCTGAAAGCACTCTTGTAGTAGCATTCAAACTCAACCAGGCTGGTTTTACAGGTGCACTGTAAGTCAGCACGTCTGCAATATCTGCGTCTGTTGCGGTAATTGTGTACGCATACAACACATCCTGAGTGGCAGGAGTAATTGCTGTTGAAGTAATTACAGGAGGATTGTTGGTAGTACTGTTTACAATGATATTGATGATTGCGGAAGTCGTAACCGCATTGGAATTATCTGTGGCTTTTGTAGTTATTGCATACGAACCAGCAACAACATTATTCCATACAAAGGAATATGGGCTTGAATTATCCGAGCCTAACAATGTTGTCCCTGCATAAAAATCTACTTTACTGATAGTGCCATCTGCATCTGAAGCATTGGCAGTAATGATCACTGTAGCAGGAGCAGTATACGTTGCGTTGTTAAGCGGAGCAGTAATATTTACCGTTGGAGGAGTTCCACCAATGGAAAAAGCAATGTTCACGGTGGTATTTTGAAGCAATTTCCCAATCACCAAAAAGCCATTGACCATGGTATAATTTGAGGAAGGTGTTGTTAAAATCCAGGAGGTAGGAATTTTTAAAGACAGCCCATCAATTTCATTTTGGGTATGTAAAGTTACCGTAGCCACTTGTCCTGACTTGCTTACATCTACGTCTGTTTTATGTCGGGCCAACCACCAAGTTCCTAGGCCTTTGATATTGTCATAATGCGGTTTAAGGTAACTCAATACCCCTCCAGGTTTGAAGGAATTGATTACAGCTTCTTCGTAAGCAATTTTTCCTCTATGACCTAATTGTGTGGGATGAATCAAAAGTGTAAAATTGCCACCATACTGTCCCAAATTACGAAGAAACTCTTGTGTTTCAGCCACATATTGAGGTTCAGCCATGCCCAGTTTACTTAAATCGGCATCATCGGCAGGTTTTTTAATGGAGTTTTTAACAATATCATCCCAGGAAAGAGGCAATTCTACTAAGTCTATCACTTGTTCCTTTCTATCTTTTAATATCGCACCGGTACTACGAGCGTAATAACTTAAATGAGGCAGGTGCGTCGCAGCATAAGGAGCTGTTGTAGTTGACATGTAATTAAAGCCAGAAGCAAGCGTAGCTTCATTCATTCTAATAGGATAAGAAAGATTACCCGGTCTCCACGATTTGGTAGGAATGCCTGTGAAGTAATCCAATAAAAATTTGGGTACCCTTAATTCACCTAAAATAGTTCCGCCTATAACATTGTATCCTGAGTTGGTTTCATAACTTCTAGGTTGGTAAGCAGGAAATTGTTCATTTCCATCTCCCATAGGAAATTTATCATAAGTAACGGCATGAGTTTGTGAATGATTCCCTATTTCATGACCTACAGGTAATGCTAAAATTTGATGGATAGCAGTTACAGCTTCGCTATTAAAAAAACGCATATCTACCGCATCGGTCATGTAGCGTGTTTGCCAAAAATAGGTAGCCTTAACTCCGTTTCCCTGTTCCATATTGGCATAAATTGGTGCATAAGTACTCGCTTCATTGGCATCAATATCGTGACTCATAACGATACTTAAATCTTTCCCATTTGGAACAGGCCAAAGGGTAACCGCCAAATCACATTCTTTTTGAAACACCTTTTTAATGGTCAAAAGCGCCACATCAAAACCAGGTGAATAACCATCAGAATAAAAATTACCGGTGGTGGCATATTCCTGAGAAAAGTTAACTGAACCCTGAAAACCAATATCCCAACCCATCGCGTAAGCAGCTCCACTACCAAAACTATTCCTGGTAATTGCCGCCTTTTCAGTACCCGTTTCATCACCACTAATACCATTGTCATATATGGCAATAACATCTGCTGCACTGGCAACATAACCATAAATCTCTCCATCCTTGGTATCATTAGGACTCATAGAATCATAACCATCAGGTCCTAAACTCACCAATAAATAACCTTCCGTATTGGAAACCCAGCGGTGAATACGAAGTCGTTTTTCTAAAACATGGTCAAAATCCTGGGTAATTTCCGGGTATTTGGTGGAGGTATAATAAACATCGCGAATAATAGTATTGGTCGCAAGATTTTGAGTTGATGACAAACCGAACACATCAAGCAGTGCATCTTTGACATGAAATCCCATCAACTTCCCTCCGTTTTGCGCATAATTTCTAAGGCTAGTAATTTGAGTACCGGTTAAAACCCTTGTTGACACTTCCGGATAAATCATGACCATTGGATGTGCCAATGCCTGAGATAAATCTGTATATACTTTTACTGGAATTCCGATATTTTTTAGGGCTACTGTCAAAGCCAACCAAGAGGCTTTCGTATCGGAAACATACACGGCCAATCTCCCGTTTCCCCCTCCTGCAAAATCAGTGATTGGAGTTGGATTTACAGCAGGAACTACCGATTGAGGCACATTACTAACCAATCCGGCATACGGACTTTTATCAAAAAAATCAAGCCCGTCAAAAAGCACTTCTACAGTTTGATTTACATTGCCAGTTGTAATCAGCAGGAAATTTACCCCTACTACATTTTTCAATTCAAAAAAAGACCCGTCATTGTTCGTATACCGTTGAAAATCCAATACATGAATGGGTTTAGAAATTTCATGGTAGGCATTGTAAACGTCAGACAAAGGGACATGAAATTCAGGTTTTTGTATCCAGGAAGTCGTGGTTCCTCCAGTGGATGCAAGCACAAGTTCTAATGCTACTTTAACATTAGACAAATTACTGAGACTTTTTACATGAAATTTCACTTTCCAAAAATCGTCGAAATTTTCAAGTGAATTAAATTGAAGTTTCACTCCACTTGCCCCTGTTCCCAAACCCGTAGACGCCAAAACACGCAAGGCATTCACACCCGAAACCTTGTCTGTACTTGGCGACAAAACAGGCAAACTATATCCTCCTTTGGACATACTTGATAAAGTATAGGGAGAAGGATTTCCTGGATCTTCGACCATGAGGTCAATACTAGTTTGTGCATTTACAGCATAAAAAACTAGGCTTGAAAGCAAAAAAATAATGACTTTTTTCATAATATTAGTTGATTAAAAATGGTTTAAAAATATATTTAAAACTAAAAAATCAATGGAGCCAAAACATATCGGCTCCATTGAATGAATGAATATTTTATTCATTTAACTTCACTACTTTTTTCATTAAAATGGAATCATTAATTGTCGCCCTGACATAATAAACCCCAGATTTTAAATTGTTTACCTCAATATTATGAAGGAATTCACCTGATGAAATGAATTGAGGTGCTGTACTTATTATTTTAGTTCCTTCAATGGTGAAAACATCCAAACTCACTAAAGATTCCTTTATTAAATTTAGTTTAACCGCTAAATTATTTTGAAAAGGATTTGGGAAAACTTCCATTACATTTTCTTGCTCAGACAAAGTATTTTGAAGCAATCCAACAGTAGAAACCCTAGCTGTAGCTGTACTTCCAAAACTAATATTATCTATGGATAAGGTTGCGGATGAAGGTGTAAACTCGCCAACTGAAATAAAATTCACCGCTGTCCCATTTGCAGAAAAATTAGACCAGGGCAACCAAAACGTTTGGAATGTGGTGGTTAAATTAATGGTCTTTGCATTGTATTTCCCAATCCTTACAATGGCAGTAGTATTCACTGACGCTTTGGCTTTGATTTCAATGCCCAAATATGCGGAATAATCTAAGCCTCCACAGTTTGTTGTCCAGCTTGCTTCAGTACTTCCTGCTAAATTAGCAATTGTCAAAGCTCCTGAGTTAAGCGTAAGGTTCGCTTTCCAGGATTCTATGGTAAAACCTAAGTCATTCATTGAACCTGACAAACCGTCTCCACCTACAAAATCATCTACCAATTTATTGTTACCAGTTGAACTATTACTCACGGTAATTACAAAAGATTGGTCAGTATTTACTTTCCCATCGTTTACCCTTAAGGTCACGGCATGGGTTCCAACACTAGCCGCTGTCGGTGTTCCTGAAAGTACTCTTGTAGTGGTATTGAAACTCAGCCAAGCTGGTTTTACAGGTGCACTGTAAGTCAGCACGTCAGCAGGATCGGCATCGGTAGCAGTAAGTGTATAAGAATACAATACATCCTTTGTAGCAGTAGTAATGGCAGTGGAAGTAATTACAGGAGAATTATTGGTAGTTCCATCGGTGTGCCCAAAACTGATATTATCAATATTTACAGTTGAACTTGAAGGATTGAATTCTCCAATGGTAATTCGCTCTACATTCGAACCATCTTCCCCAAAATCAGCAAAAGGAATCCAGAAAGTAGTCATATTGGTGGTCAGGTTCAACGTTTTTGCTGTGGTGTATTTCCCAATTCTAACCACAACATTTGTAGCTGAAGACGCTTTGGCTTTGATTTCTATACCGCCATAAACTTTATAATTCAGGTTACCACAATTGCTTGTCCAGCTTACTTCCGTACTTCCTGAAACATTGGCGAGGTTCAGCATTCCACTTGAAACCGTAGCATTTGCTCTCCATGTTTCAATGGTAAAACCTAAGTCATTCATTGCACCTGGCAAGCCATCTCCACCCACAAAATCATCGATCAATTTATTATTGACAGTACCACTGCTCACCGTAATTTCAAAAGACTGGTCGGTGTTTACTTTGCCATCGCTTACTCTTAATGTCACGGCATGGGTTCCAACATTAGCCGCAGTCGGCGTTCCTGAAAGTACTCTTGTAGTGGTATTGAAACTCAACCAAGCTGGTTTTACAGGTGCACTGTAAGTCAGCACGTCAGCAGGATCGGCATCGGTAGCAGTAAGTGTATAGGAATACAATACATCCTTTGTAGCAGTGGTAATGGCAGTGGAAGTAATTACAGGAGGATTATTGGTAGTTCCATCGGTATGCCCAAAACTGATATTATCAATATTTACAGTTGAACTTGAAGGATTGAATTCTCCAATGGTAATTCGTTCTACAGTAGAACCATCTACCCCAAATTCAGCAAATGGAATCCAGAAAGTGGTCATATTGGTGGTCAGGTTCAACGTTTTTGCTGTGGTGTATTTCCCAATTCTAACCACAACATTTGTCGCTGAAGACGCTTTGGCTTTGATTTCTATACCGCCATAAACTTTATAATTCAGGTTACCACAATTGCTTGTCCAGCTTACTTCCGTACTTCCTGAAACATTGGCGAGGTTCAGGATTCCACTTGAAACCGAAGCGTTTGCTCTCCATGTTTCAATGGTAAAACCTAAGTCATTCATTGCACCTGGCAAGCCATCTCCACCCACAAAATCATCGACCAATTTATTAGTGACTGTACCACTGGTTACCGTAATTTCAAAAGACTGGTCGGTGTTTACTTTGCCATCGTTTACCCTTAAAGTAACGGCATGGGTTCCAACATTAGCCACAGTCGGTGTTCCTGAAAGTACTCTTGTAGTGGTATTGAAACTCAACCAAGCTGGTTTTACAGGTGCACTGTAAGTCAGCACGTCAGCAGGATCGGCATCGGTAGCAGTAAGTGTATAGGAATACAATACATCCTTTGTAGCAGTGGTAATGGCAGTGGAAGTAATTACAGGAGGATTATTGGTAGTTCCATCGGTATGCCCAAAACTGATATTATCAATATTTACAGTTGAACTTGAAGGATTGAATTCTCCAATGGTAATTCGTTCTACAGTAGAACCATCTACCCCAAATTCAGCAAATGGAATCCAGAAAGTGGTCATATTGGTGGTCAGGTTCAACGTTTTTGCTGTGGTGTATTTCCCAATTCTAACCACAACATTTGTCGCTGAAGACGCTTTGGCTTTGATTTCTATACCGCCATAAACTTTATAATTCAGGTTACCACAATTGCTTGTCCAGCTTACTTCCGTACTTCCTGAAACATTGGCGAGGTTCAGGATTCCACTTGAAACCGAAGCGTTTGCTCTCCATGTTTCAATGGTAAAACCTAAGTCATTCATTGCACCTGGCAAGCCATCTCCACCCACAAAATCATCGACCAATTTATTGCTTGTAGCAATTCCCGGACTAAAATAACATTCAGGAATTGCAGCAGCATCTGCAATTGCACCTTCATAATCGACAATATATTTCCACCAATCGTTGATGATGCCATCCGTTTCACCTGTCCATCGTGGCAAATGACCAAACCACCAACGCATATACCCCAAATGGTCACATTGCCATTCATTGCAATTCACGGTTCTTGTTTTGTTTTGAAGCAAAGGATAGGTCGCCCAATTATCTGCGTAAGTAGTTACATTGGTGGTATTGACATAATCATAATCACCAGTTCCATTGGGAGGAAAATGTATGTTTCCGATGTTGGCTTTTCCTGGTACAACTTGATTATAGGCAGTATAAATTTCAAAATTATTAGGATTAGGATTCAATTCTTCCCATCTACCATAAGCCTGCATCATTGCATTTTCAGAACGATGTCCTGTGCTATGCATGGCTTCAGCAACACCTCTTTCATAATTATAACCCATAATTACCATTAATTTAGCACAGTTATTTCCTCCGAGCAAGGGTGGTGAATTGTAAGGGAATGCTGTAGGACCAGTCATCCTGGATTCATACATTTTGGTATAAGGATGACCATATACCCAAACTTCATCAATTTCACCATTGTTTCTTTTATTGCATAGGTCATATTGGTTAATAATGTCATTATAATCCAAGGTAATTCGTTCTTGCGCCAAGGCTTTCCATAGGTATGGATATAGTATTGATACTGGTTCTCCATTAATTACGGTATCTAATGAAGGTGCAGTATACCATTCATAAAGCTTGTTTGCAGTCATTAACTCGCCGTCAATTTTGGTTAACAAAATATTTTCATTGGCAGTAAATGCAACCTGAAACTCTACGGTACCGTCACTTGCCTCTGTCATTTCCTGAATCAAACTATTGGTAAGAGCGACAGGATCCAGCCAGCCCATCGCAGCACTCAGCCGCTGATTGCCATGCGAAGACACCTGCGGATCCTGCATAATTAAGGCCACTTTAACAATTTTTTTAGGTGCTTTTGTAGGTGTAAAACTTGCGTCTATCATGACAGTTGATGTATATGGCGTTCCCAAATAAGTACCTGTAATCGTAACTGTTCCTGTGCTTGCAATTGCAGTTACCAAACCTGAGCTGTTCACACTTGCAATGGCTGGATTTGAACTTACCCAGGTTACAGAAGGCATGGCATAAGCATTATTATTGGCATCAAAGCCATACAATGTCATTTGCCTTTTGGCATCTTTGATTAAATGGTATTCATCCGGACAAATTTTATAAGAAACCAAAGGAGCATTAGAAAACAGCTGCCACTCATTGAGGTGTACAAAATTATCGCCCACTGTTCGGGTAGTGGTGATACGAATAAACTTTGCATCCTTGGCGGTAGAAAAATTGTACGTATCCCAAATGGCATTCAACAATGGGCGAGACGTAAAAATGGCAACATAAGGTCCTGAGGCACTGGTTGCGATTTCCATGGTCCACAAACCATCTGTTCCAAAATTGAGTTTTGAACTACTCACACTTACAATATTGGGAAATTCAAGGGTGACAACTAATGGGTTAATCCCTGGCGATCGTGCTGGAGTGGCGATATTTCCATCAAACATGCTCTTCGTTCGACCAATATCAAACATCGTGTTCGTTGTAATTTTAATTGATCCGTCATTGAGTCCTCTCAGGATATCAATTTGACGTTGTGCGTTGGCTGTATAAGATACTAGCGCCGCCATTAAAAATAAGATGACTTTTTTCATAATATTAAATGATTAAAAAAAGGTTTAAAATTTATTTAAATAGAAATTAAAAAGTTTTTTTTGAAACTAATAATTATTCTGGTAACTACCATAATAAGAAGGAAATAAATTATCAAAAACTAAAAATTTATTTTTTTTTCAATCTTTCTAAATGAAAAAATGGTAGCGTAAAACCGCCTCATCATAAAATTTTGAACACTTCTACATTCTTCAAATAAAAAACTGCAAACTACCCTGACTTATTGTCCAATTGTGTATTTTTGTTGAAAATTTATCTTCAAAAATAATATGATTTCAGTTGACGGCATTAGTAAATCTTTTAGTGGAACTACCCTATTTAGTGACATCACTTTTAATATTAATGACAAAGACCGCATTGCCCTTATGGGTAAAAACGGTGCAGGAAAATCAACCTTACTGAAAATTATTGCTGGAGCTGACAAACCAACCACAGGAAAAATTTCTGCTCCAGGAGATGCCATAATCGCTTATCTCCCTCAGCACTTACTGACCAATGACGATTGTACCGTTTTCGAAGAAACCTCCAAAGCCTTCGCCAAAGTTCTAGGCATGAAAGCTGAAATGGAAAGATTAACCAAAGAATTGGAAACCAGAACAGACTACGAATCAGAATCATATTACAAACTTATTGAAGATGTTTCTGAATTGGGAGAAAAATATTATTCCATAGAAGAAATCAATTTTGACGATAAAGTAGAAAAAATATTATTAGGATTGGGTTTTTTAAGGACTGATTTTCATAGAAATACGACCGAATTTAGCGGTGGCTGGAGAATGAGGATTGAACTCGCCAAAATCCTTTTACAAGATCCTGATTTGATTTTATTGGATGAGCCCACCAACCACCTCGATATAGAGTCGATACAATGGCTGGAAGAATTTTTACTCAATAGCGCCAAAGCGGTAATCGTAATTTCTCACGACAAAGCTTTTGTAGACAACATCACCAACAGAACCATAGAAGTAACGATGGGTAAAATTTACGACTACAAAGTCAATTACTCTCATTACTTACAACTTCGAATTGAACGCCGTGAGCACCAGCAAAAAGCAGTGGACGAGCAACAGCAAATGATTGCTGACAACATGGAGTTTATCGACAGGTTTAAAGGCACTTACTCTAAAACACACCAGGTGCAATCGAGGGTAAAGATGCTGGAAAAATTGACCATTTTGGAAGTGGATGAAATTGATACTTCCGCCTTAAACCTAAAATTCCCTCCCGCTCCACGTTCTGGAAATTACCCTGTAGTTGCGGAAGAAATCACCAAAAAATATGGCGACCATGTAGTATTTCAAAATGCCTCGATGACCATAGAAAGAGGCGAACGAATTGCTTTTGTGGGTAAAAATGGAGAAGGAAAATCGACCATGGTAAAAGCCATTATGGGTGAAATAGCGTTTGAAGGCAACATGCAACTGAGCTCAAGTACTTTGATTGGCTATTTTGCTCAAAATCAAGCCGCAATGCTAGATGAAGAGTTGACCGTTTTTCAAACCGTGGACAACATTGCTACTGGAGATACCAGAAACAAGATCAAAGATATTTTAGGCGCATTTATGTTTGGGGGAGAAACTTCAGGCAAGAAAGTAAAGGTACTTTCAGGTGGAGAAAAAACACGTTTGGCCATGATCAAATTGTTGCTTGAACCCGTCAACCTTTTGATCCTGGATGAGCCTACCAACCACTTGGATATCAAAACCAAAGACATTTTAAAAGACGCGCTAAAAGCATTCGAAGGCACCATTATATTGGTATCGCATGACAGGGATTTCTTAGATGGTTTGGCTACAAAAGTATTTGAATTTACCAACAAAAGAGTCATTGACCACATGGAAGACATCAATGGTTTCCTGAGAAATAAGAAAATTGAAAACCTGAAGGAGATTGAGAGGAAGTAAGTTTTTAGTGATAAGTGTTGAGTTTTTAGTTTTTAGTAATTTGACTTCATAATCCAAATCAACCCGAAGGGTTAAACTACAATAACCACATTTGAAATATGGGGAATAATATGGAAAATATTTCACCTACCAATTTCATTCAAAACAGTAAATACACTTTCAAAATCAGGTCTTTCCATTACCTCCGATTCCCAACACTTGTCCCTTAAATTCCCTAGCGCTTCTACCCTATTTTGATGGATTGAATCAAGGGTAAGATGCTGCAACAAATCATCCAGCAAACAACCAAAAGCCCGCACTTCAATGCGTTCTAATTGGGAGGCAAATACACTATTTTTAGCATACAACATCGCTCCACCGAAATCCCCAAACAAAGGATTGGCTTGTGCGTCAATCAGGATATTATGGGCATACAAATCGCCGTGCATAATGCCTCGCTGATGTAAATGCAAGGCTGAAGAAGCAATTCCTCGAGCTATTTTCAATACATCCTCAATAGTAAAAATGGTACCTTCTGCAAACACATCCCTCGTACAAGAGTCAAAACTCGGAGGACCAGAAAGGTTGGTATAATGGGAAGGAATTAATTCAAAAACCAACCCCTGCTTATGGGAATCATGGTCAATAATTTTACCCAAAACAGCTACGATATTTTCATGGTAACCAACTGCAATCGTAGCCTTCATTTCATCTTCTGGCAAACCATCACTGGTCACTTCACCTTTGAATATTTTGACAGCCACTTCTTGTTTGTTAGGTGATAAAATGGCCTTTGAAATTATTCCTGAAGCGCCCTCTCCTAGTTGTTCCAGGAAAGTCAAATCGTTCCAGGAAATCTCTTGGAGTGCTGTATTGGAAGCAAGTGTTTGTGTACAAGGATTTCCGGCAATGGCCAACCAAGACAATCGAGGTAAAGTAAATAACCAACCTGGAAAAGCATCAAATTGATTTGCCGCAAGTCGAAGCAATTCAATATGGGTACAATTTGCCATTTCTGCAGGCAAGGATTGAAGTTGGTTTCCAGCCAACATACATTTTTGCAACCTGAAACAGTTGCCTATACTGGCAGGTAAAACAGCAATACAATTATTGGTTAAGATGAGCCAACGGGTATTGATTGGAATACTTTTTTCTGAAACAACAGCAATCTTATTCGCCTTAAAACCAATCATTTCCAAACGAGGACAATCGGCCAAGACTTCTGGCAATTCCGTGAATAGATTGTCTGAAAAGAAAACAATTTTCAGGCATTTCAATCTTCCAAAATCATCAGGTAAAACATGTAACTGGTTTCCGGACAAATCTAAAATCTCCAGCGTCTCAGCCAAATCAAAAATTTCTCGGGGAAAACTTGTCAACCCGCAAGCCAATTGAAGTCTTTTCGTTCCTAATAATTCGCCTGATTGAAGTTGTTGTAAGGTTTGCACGTTTTAGTGTTTAGTGTTTAGTGTTTAGTGTTTTTTTCGAGCCAAAAGCTCGAAAAAAACACTTTTGATTTTATAATGTTTCAACTGAAAACCGAGAACTTGAAAACCGAGAACTCGAAAACCGTAAACTTGAAAACCGAGAACTCGAAAACCGTAAACTCGAAAACCGTAAACTTGAAAACCGAGAACTCGAAAACCGTAAACTCGAAAACCGTAAACTTGAAAACCGTAAACTTGAAAACCGTAAACTTGAAAACCGTAAACTCGAAAACCGTAAACTCGAAAACCGTAAACTCGAAAACCGTAAACTTGAAAACCGTAAACTTGAAAACCGTAAACTCGAAAACCGTAAACTTGAAAACCGTAAACTCGAAAACCGTAAACTTGAAAACCGTAAACTCTAAAACCGTAAACTCGAAAACCGTAAACTTGAAAACCGTAAACTCGAAAACCGTAAACTTGAAAACCGTAAACTCGAAAACCGTAAACTCGAAAACCGTAAACTCGAAAACCGTAAACTCGAAAACCGTAAACTTGAAAACCGTAAACTTGAAAACCTAAAAAAACTACCCATTATCCGCCGAAGGGCCGTAAACTTCGGGAAGTGAGATATCCAATAACCTCAAATAAACATTTAACTGCCCCCTGTGGTGGTACAAATGATTCATGCACCACGTTCTTACTACCTGTGATTTGGGTTGTGTAAAATAAATTTGATCACCATTTCTCATCGTCCATGACTTCAGAAAATCTTCCTCTTTGGCATTGGCCAATATTACTTCGGCTTTGGCAACCAAGGTATCATGCAATTTCAAAATATCTTCCGTAGAATTGTATGAGTTAGAAGCAAAATTACCTTTAGAAAAATCCAATTCATCCTGAACCAAACATTCTTTCCACCATCCTGAAATTTCAGCTACATGAGCTGCCAACCTTATCAAAGACATTGATTTTTCATGAGGTTTAAAATCGGCTTTTTCAAATGGAACCAGGGACAAAAGCTTTCTTGTTGCTTTGGCTTCCTGCAATACTTCTGCTAATAAAATTTGTGCTGTGGTCATTATTTAGTATCAATATGGATATGAAGTAAATAAATGGATAATTATTTACAATAAAAAATAACCAAAGGAGAATTACCAATAGGATAAACTAATAAATGTAGTTGCTAAATTCACCACTCATTAACAATATCTCACTTCAAATTTCTGATTATAAAAAAATTGCAATGTTCCTATTTATAGCAAGTATTGGGTCCATAATTACATGACCATAAGTATAAGTATAAGTGAGTGAGATGAATCTCTTTGCTATAATTACCCTGAAAGTGCTCAACATACGAAAGTTTACATACAATCCATGAGATGCATAAAGTCATGTACCGCCTATCACATTTTCGAAACAGGCGATACATGTAAAGGACTAAAATACAGCCTTTGCAATTCTTAACGTTGAATCAGATTTGCCCATAGTATAATAATGCAATACAGGTATACCTTTAGCCTTTAACTCTTTAGACTGCTCAATACACCACTCCACTCCCACTTGTTTCACTTGCTCGTTGTCTTTGCAATTCGTAATGGCATCTACCAAGGTTTCTGGCAAATCGATATGGAACAAACTCGGCAATACCGTCAATTGTTTTTTAGTGGTTAATGGCTTTAAGCCTGGTATGATTGGCACATTGATGCCTTCATTTTTACATATATCCACAAATTCAAAAAACTTTTGATTGTCAAAAAACATTTGCGTAACAATATATTCAGCCCCTAATTCTATTTTTTTCTTTAAAAAAGCGATGTCTGTTTTAAGGTTGGGTGACTCAAAATGTTTTTCAGGATAGGCAGCAACGCCAATACAAAAGTCAGTTTTAGCCATGGCTAAATCGTCGTATTGGTATTTACCTGTATTCATTTCCGCAATTTGTTTCACTAAATCAGTCGCATAAGCATTGCCATCTTTTTCAGGAATAAAAGTGCCTTCAGATTTTATGGCATCACCTCTTAAAGCCAATACATTATCGATACCTAAGAACTTTAAATCTATCAAGGCATTTTCCGTTTCTTCTTTAGAGAATCCACCACAAATAATATGAGGAACGGCATCTACACTAAATTTATTCATGATGGCCGCACAAATCCCAACGGTTCCTGGTCGTTTACGGGTAGATACTTTTTCTAAGAGGTTGTTTTCACGCTTTCTGTACACATACTCTTCCCTGTGGTAAGTAACGTCAATAAATGGCGGTTTAAATTCCATCAAAGGCTCAATAGCACCAAATAGGGAATTGATATCTTCTCCTTTTAGAGGAGGTAACACTTCAAGGGAAAAAAGTGTTTGTTTTGAATTTTTAATGTGGTCAACTATTTTCATGTTTTTGGGTCTTAAGTACAGCGTACAAAGTACAACGTACAGGGTTAATTTTCTTAGTACTCAGTACACAATACGCTGTACTACTTTCTGGTTTATTTGCTCATTTTTTAATTTTGCTAATTCTGTTTTGATTAATTCATCTGGCTTTTTTGAAATAGCTGTTCTTTCAAATAACATCGAATCAATTTTATCTTCGAGCATTCGTACTGACCAACGTTCTAATTGGGTAAATTCGATAAAAAATTCTCTTTTAACTTCATTTTCAATACCAACTATTAACTTTATATGACTCCATGTCAATTGTGCACACAGTGTGTGCACAATTGCTTCATCAGAAAATATACCTGCAAATTTCACACAATACAACAAATGTCTTTTACTCCAACCTTTACCATATAATTGTGTTAGCTTTTGAGAAAGTGTAAGAATAATCCTTTTTCCGTAATCCGCTTTTTGATGATGCAGTATTTCCTCGTTAATTCTTTTTCCAACCTGCCAATACAACAAGGTTATTTCAGCATTTACGGTATACGCAACTTTACTTCTACTTTGTGCTATCAAAGTAGAAATGTCTTGTAATACATTTATTTCTGAAATCGGTGCTGACACGGTGATTCTAATTTTGAATTCTTAATTTATAATTTTTAATGATGACATTTATTGGGTTACAATTATGCCGAAGGAATTAAGCAATGTAGACATTTCCGGCCCAGGTATATTTTACATCTGCATGATTATTAAAGTTTAAGGCTACTAATGTAGTATTAGTAATACCGATAGCTTTTGCTCTACTCTCGAGTTTTTTTAAATCTTGAATTGCGGCAGTTTCTTTCACTTCTATTGCTATTTGTTCATTTAAAATAAAGTCAATTTCTTGCCCTGATTTTTTTGCGTAATATTTTACATCTCCATTAAATAACAACTGGTTTGCAATACTATTTTCAAGTAAAGCTCCTGTGTCATTTATTCCAAATACCGTCAATAAGCCATTGTCTGCAAAATAAAGTTTTTTCAATAATGAAATTTCTCGATCAATATTTTGCACATAGGCAGGCACTTGCACGATGAAATAAGTATATTCCAAGAACGTAATGTATTCTTTTAATTTATACCTACTGATACCAGTTACTGATGACAATTTGCTTAAATCCGTTTTGCTTCCAATACGTTTACTCAGCAACCTGATTAGTGAATAAATTTCATCTGTTTTAGTAATATCACCAGCGATTAACAAGTCCATTTGTAAATAGGCATTTACTATTTCTTTGAGATAGCTTATTTTATCTTTTTCAGTTTTCGCATGCAGTACCACTTCAGGAAAGCCACCATAGGTTAAATATTCTCTATAATAAACATTTAACTTTTGATACAGGCTTATATTAATTTCACTAAATGCATATTTTGTTAAATCAAAGTTCACTTCCTTAAACCACAAAAATTCTTGAAAGCTAAGTGGTTTCATCTCAAAAATTGTTTTACGTCCAGCCAGGCTTTCGTTAAAATGATTTTTAAGGTAAAACGAACTTGACACTGTAATCAAGAATTTAATATCATAAGTGTCGTACAAATATTTAATAACACTTGTAATATTGGGTACTAATTGCAATTCATCTAGGGCTATATAAGCTTTTCTAGAAAAGTCTATACCTTCTATCTCTAATGATATTACCACATCCTTATAATGTGGCTGATTGAAAATATACCTATTTTCTGCTTTTTCTAAATCAAGGTATATTTTATTTTCGCTTGAGATGGTGGACAATAAATGCTTTAAAGCATAAGATTTACCAATTCTTCTCAATCCTGTTACAACTGTTATTAGCTTATTATCTAAATGCTGTTGTAGCATTTCAAATATGTGTCTTAAATACATTTTCGTATTTTATTTACAACACAAATTTAATTTATATTTTCAATTAGTTTAACTTTTTGTAAATTATATTTTCAAATAGTAATAATTTAATCAGCAATACAACAAGTTATTTCAGCATTTACGGGATAACCAAATTACTTCTACTTTGTGCAATCAAAGTAGAAATGTCTTGTAATACATTTATTTCTGAAATCGGTGCTGACACGGTGATACTAATTTTGAATGCTAAATTTAAAATTTTTAATGAATCAATTGTATTATTTTTCGTTGGCGATAATATCATCAATTTGAACTTGATTATGAGGCAAATAATTTACTGCTATGTCCCAAATAATTTCGTAATCTATCCCAAAGTATTCATGAGATATCTTGTTTCGAAGGTAATACATTTCATTCCATGGTATTTTGCTGTATTTATCTTTAATAATCGAATCTAAATTTTTTGAAGCTTCGCCAATAATTTAAAAATTTCTAATTACAGCATCTACTGTTTTATAGTCCCGTTTAAAACTTATAAAATCATACCCTTCAATATATTCCGCAATCCTAGTCATCGATATTTGAATATCTTCCAAGTACATCAAATTGTTTCTACCTTCACTGTTTTTCATCTTAAAGGTATTTAACGTTGCGTAAAATACTGTCTTTGATTTGTTCTTTTAGAGCCTGCTTTGTAACCAAGTCAATCTTTCTTCCAAACAGTTGTTCAAGATAAATTTCTAAGCTAAAAAAATTCCATCCTATTGGTTTTTCAAACTCTACTAACAAATCTATATCACTATCTTCAGTATAGGTATTATCTGAAAATGAGCCAAATACCCCTATTTTTGTGACAGAAAAATCTCTGTACAAAATGGGTTTCAAAGCTTTCAATTCCAGTTCTAATTGGCTAGATGTTAACATCGTATTTTATTTATTGCAAATTAACAAGCTATATTAAGTCAACAAATTCGATTTGGTAAGAATCGCTACTTTTCAATTCAAAATATAAACCACGAATCTTAGTACGCAGCACTCTGTACGCAGTACAGGGTACTCAGTACAAAGTACTCAGTACCCTGTACTAAATCAATTATCGTAATTTAAATTTGGTGCAAGCCAACGTTCTACTTGTTCAACGCTCATGTTTTTTCTAACAGCATAAGCTTCTACTTGGTCTTTGCCGATTTTACCCAAACCAAAATACTTCGATTGTGGATGAGCATAATACATACCGCTTACAGAAGAAGCTGGATACATGGCCAAACTATCTGTCAATATCGTTCCTATTTCTTTTTCAGTATCCAACATTCCAAAAAGCGTTGTTTTTTCGGTATGGTCAGGACAAGCAGGATAACCAGGAGCTGGACGAATGCCTTGGTATTTCTCACCGATTAATTCCTCATTAGACAACTGTTCTTCAGTCACATAAGCCCAATATTCTTTACGCACTTTTTCGTGCATCAATTCGGTAAATGCTTCTGCAAACCTATCCGCCAATGCTTTGATCATAATGCTGTTATAATCATCGTGGTCGGCTTCGTACGCTTTGGCCAACTCTTCAGCACCAAATATACTTACCGTAAAGCCACCCATATAATCCCTGATGCCTGTTGAAGCAGGTGCTACAAAATCAGACAAAGAAATATTTGCTAAGCCTGAGCCTTTTTGCCCTTGTTGTCTTAGGTTACAGAAAGTTGCAATCGATTGGTTTCTGTTTTCAGTGTAATGGGCATGGTCATGTGCCAATGAAGAACACGAAGAAGTATGTTCACCTTCTACTTTGGCAAATTCAAACAAAGTAATATCGTCTCCGTTGATGGTATTGGCAGGCCAAAAACCTATTACCGCTTTGGCAGTTAAGGATTTATTTGCGATTACATTTTTCAAGACTTCTTGTACATCAGCAAACAATTTGGTAGCAGACTCTCCTACTACTTCATCTGTTAATATTCTAGGATATTTGCCATGCAATTCCCAAGTTTGGAAAAAGGGCGTCCAGTCGATGTATTTGGCTATTTCTGCCAAAGAGTAATTGGTAAATGTTTTGGTACCCAAGAAACTTGGTTTGGTGACCTTGGTCGCGTCCCAGTCTATGTTAAATTTATTTTCTCTTGCTTCCGCAATTGGGGTATAGTTTTTATCTCGCTGACGGTTGGCGTGGTCAATGCTTAATTTTTCATATTCGGCTTTGATATTGGTATGGAATTCTTCTTGGTATTCAGGGCTCAACAACCTGCTCGCAACCGGCACAGATTTCGAAGCATCCAATACATGCACCACAGAACCACTATAACAAGGATTTACTTTTACCGCCGTATGAATTCTGGAAGTTGTAGCACCACCGATCAACAAAGGAATTTTAAATCCTTGTTTTTCCATTTCTTTGGCCACGTACACCATTTCATCCAAAGAAGGGGTGATCAAACCACTCAATCCAATGATATCCACTTTGTGTTCTTTGGCTGCTGCCAATATTTTTTCACAAGAAACCATTACCCCGATGTCAATGATTTCGAAGTTATTACAAGCCAAAACGACGCCTACAATATTTTTTCCGATATCATGCACATCCCCTTTTACGGTCGCCATCAATATCTTTCCAGCATTTTTAGCCGTATCCCCGTTCTTTAATTTTTCTTCTTCTAAGAATGGCATCAAATACGCCACCGCTTTTTTCATTACCCTGGCAGATTTCACTACTTGAGGTAAAAACATTTTTCCTGAGCCAAATAAATCCCCCACAATATTCATCCCAGCCATCAAAGGACCTTCGATGACATGCAAAGGCAATGGATATTTTTGGCGGGCTTCTTCGGTATCTTCATCAATAAATTCTACAATACCTTTTACCAAAGCATGCGCCAAACGTTCTTCCACTGTTCCGCTTCTCCATGCTTGGGCAACGGCAATTGATTCCGTAGTTTGTCCTTTTAAAGATTCCGCAAAATCCAATAACCTTTCGGTTGCATCTTCACGACGATTCAACAATACATCTTCTATAAGCACCAGAAAATCAGCAGGAATACTGTCATATACTTCAAGCATCGCAGGATTCACAATTCCCATGTCCATTCCGGCTTTTACACCATGGTATAAGAAAGCCGAATGCATGGCTTCACGCACTTTATTATTCCCTCTAAAAGAGAAAGAAACATTACTTACTCCTCCACTTACGTGCACATGAGGCAGGTTTTCTCTTACCCATTTGGTGGCTTCAAAAAACGACAAAGCATTGTCTTTGTGTTCTTCAATTCCTGTCCCTACCGGGAATATATTTAAATCGAATATAATGTCCTGTGGAGGAAAATTGGCTTGATTGACCAACACGTCATACGATCTTTTGGCAATTTCAATTCTACGTGCTGTATTGTCTGCCTGACCATCTTCGTCAAAGGCCATGACAATTACCGCTGCACCATATCTTCTTATTTTCTTGGCTTGTTCAATAAATTCTTTTTCTCCCCCTTTTAAGCTAATGGAGTTTACAATAGATTTCCCTTGCACACATTTCAACCCTGCTTCAATGATATGCCATTTGGAAGAATCAATCATGAAAGGAACCCTTGCAATATCTGGCTCAGAGGCCATCAAATTCAGGAAGTTAACCATGGCCTTTTCACCATCCAACATCCCTTCATCCATGTTGATATCAATCACAGATGCTCCCCCATTTACTTGGTCTAAGGCAACGGTTAAGGCTTCGTCTAATTTATCTTCTTTGATTAATTTCAGGAATTTAGCCGAACCAGTAACATTGGTTCTTTCCCCCACATTCACAAAACCAAGTTCTTTGGTGAGTGTCAATGGTTCTAAGCCACTCAAACGCAATAGAGGTTCGATCTCAGGAATTACCCTTGGTTTGTATTTGGCAGCCACTTCAGCCATGGCTCTGATGTGAGGAGGCGTAGTACCACAACAGCCACCTAAAATATTGACCAAACCTTCTTGTAAAAACTCCTCTACCTGAGGCGCCATGATGGCCGGTGTTTCGTCGTATTGCCCAAATTCGTTGGGTAAACCTGCATTTGGATAAACCGAAACAAAGCAGGTAGCATTGCGAGACAATTCTTCCAAATACGGTTTCATGGCTCTTGCTCCCAAGGCACAATTTAAACCAACACTTAGTAAGTCAATATGCGACACCGAGTTGTAAAATGCTTGCGTGGTTTGCCCCGTTAAGGTTCTACCACTGGCATCGGTAATTGTTCCCGACACCATGATAGGTAAACGTCCGCCATGGGTATCGAAATACAAATCGGTTGCATATAAAGCCGCCTTACAGTTTAAGGTATCAAAAACGGTTTCGATTAAAATCAAATCGGCGCCACCGTCAACCAAGCCTTTTACTTGTTCGGTATAAGCCACGACCAATTCATCAAAAGTAATGGCCCTGTAACCAGGATTGTTTACATCCGGAGAAATGGAACAGGTTCTATTCGTAGGTCCCACGGCTCCTGCCACAAAACGAGGTTTTGAAGGATCTTTGGCGGTATATTCTGCACAAGCTTTTTTAGCAATTCGGGCAGATTCAAAATTCAATTCGTAGGCCAAATGCTCCATGTCGTAATCGGCCATGGCAATGGTGGTACAACTAAAAGTATTGGTTTCAACGATATCAGAACCGGCTTCTAAATATTCTTTGTGGATGGCTTCAATGATATCAGGACGCGTTAGGGAAAGTAAATCATTATTCCCTTTCACATCTTTGTGGTGATCTTTAAAACGCTCTCCTCTAAAATCTTCTTCTTCCAGGATATATTTTTGAATCATAGTACCCATGGCACCATCTAAAATAAGAATTCTTTGTTTTAAAACGTCAATAATATTCATGTGTGAAGATTAGCCTATAAGTGAATGACAAATACCGTTTTGATAGTTGTGTTTACTTATTTCAGAAAGAAAGGGCTTGACTTGTAGTCATAAAAATGTTTCTTCTTTATCTTCTGACGGGGTTAATCGTCATGGGAGTTAGCACCAAGTCAGGACTAGGTTGCTAAGACGTCATAGGGCCCATCCCTCAGTCTTTCTTGATAAGTGATACAAAAATAGGGGTATTTTCTTGTATTCCAAATAAAGGAGAATTTTTAATGCTGAATTTTAAGTTTTGAACAAACAATACATTCTAAAATATTGATAACCTTAGGCTTCTAATTTCTCCCCAAAATACTGAGGAATCAAACTTTTAACTTTTTCCAGGGTTGCTTCCATCGATACTTCACTCATTCCACCAGAAGCATTGGCATGTCCGCCACCGCTGAAATGGTCTGAGGCCAAAACATTTACAGGATTTTCTTTGCCTTTGGAACGGAAGGAAATTTTAATCATGCCATCTCTTTCAGAAAAAAACATGGCCACTTTCACCCCTTTGATAGACAAGGCAATATTCACCAAAGCATCTGTATCTCCTTTTTGGTAATTGTATTTCACCAATTCTTCATTCGTTAACGACATGATGGCCACCTGATATTCAGGCAACACCTCTAATTTTTCACTCAAAGCATAACCTTGCAATTTCAATCGGCTTAAAGTATTGTTGTCGTTTAAGTTTTCATGAATCAAATGGTGCTTCACTCCTGCTTCCAACAAAATCGCTAATATTTGATGCGTGCGTGGTTGTACTGATGGAAAACGGAAAGAACCGGTATCTGTCAAAATCCCTAAATACAGTGGAGTTCCGATGGCAGCATTGAACAAATAGGTATTGTCAGATTGAATGATCAATTCGCAAATCAATTGCGCCGTGGAGCAAACTTCAGTTTCTGAAACTGTGATGGTAGCAAAATCCTGAGGATTGAGGTGGTGGTCAATCATGATTTTTTTGCAGGTAGCTTTTTCTAACAACGCCTGCATTTCTTTTCCAACCCTGTCGGTTCCGTTATAATCCAAACAGAAAATCAAATCTGCCTGTTCAAAAAGCAGCTCAATTGCTGGTTGATTATTGGTAATGGTAAGTATTTGGTCTATTCCTTCCAACCAGGACAAAAAATCTGGTGCTGGATCGGGGTGACAAATCACAGCAGTTTTACCTAATTTTTCAATAAAATGCAACAAGCCCAAAGAACTTCCAACCGAGTCACCGTCAGGAGATTTGTGTGCCGTGATGACAATGTAATTCGCAGCTTTGATCTCATGCACAATCTGAAGGTATTGGTTCATTTTTCTGGGGTTTGTTGAGTTACAAAGGTAATGAAATATTTATCTGAGAAGGAATTTCGAGCATAAATAACTCATTTTTATTCTCTCACCTGAATGATATTCACCAGACAAACTTTGGCTGCTTTGGGGTTTACTACTGCCTCATCGTCCCGCATCCTGATACTGTAAAAGCCTTTTTTATCAACCGCTCCTAACAATACCGCTTTGCCATCTTTTTGGACATGCGCCAATACTCAGGTGCCAATTCAACACAATAATTACAGCCAATACATTTTGCTCTTTGATGGATTACAGTAATCATTCTACTCCGCTTGCAGGGACAATTTGGTGCTGTTTATCACTTGGTCGAATAAGAATCTCCCCCTTATCGCCTTTTTCGGTCTCTTGTACTGGACCGTTATCCGTATTGTAATCACTTGATTTTCATTTCTATGACGCCAGTGGTTGGTCCAGTAATCATGATGCTGTCTCCAACCGTGAGCTTGTGGGATTCCATTTTAAATTCAGCCACGTTAAGCAATTCGTTTGCCCTACCATGATTTCTATTTGATAAGAATGGGTAAAGTACTTATTCGTTTAGGAATTCAAAATCAATAGAATTGATTTTGCTTTTACCTCAATGATACCTGATATAAACCATATTTGTAGCTTTGGTGACCATTACAACAGCTATGGTTAAAATATATTCAAGTCATTTTATTTACCATTGCCCCCAAAATTTCCTACTTTTGAAACTTCACAAAACTATTACACAATGGCTGAGTACAATTTTAACGAGATAGAAAAAAAATGGCAAAAGTTTTGGAAACAAAACCAAACCTTCAAAACTGATAACCAGTCATCTAAACCTAAATATTATATACTCGATATGTTTCCTTATCCTTCGGGAGCAGGTTTGCATGTAGGTCATCCGCTAGGGTATATCGCTTCTGATATTGTAGCCCGTTACAAAAGAAACCAAGGTTTTAATGTATTGCACCCGATGGGTTTTGATGCATTTGGTTTGCCAGCAGAACAATATGCCATTCAAACCGGTCAACATCCTGCGATCACTACCGAAAAAAACATTGCCAAATACAAAGAACAATTAGACAATATAGGTTTCTCTTTTGACTGGACCAGAGAAGAACGCACCTCTGAACCAAGTTACTACAAATGGACCCAATGGATTTTTATTCAATTGTTCAATTCTTGGTACAATAAAACAACTGACAAAGCAGCAAAAATCAGTGACTTGATTGCCGTTTTCAGCACAGCAGGAAACACGACAGTAAAAGCACATACCGATTTCGATACCAATTTTACCGCCGCTGAATGGAACAGTTGGGACGAGGAAACCCAACAAAAAATGCTACTGAATTACAGAATGGCCTATATTGCCAATACCACCGTAAACTGGTGTGCGGCTTTGGGAACGGTATTGGCCAACGAAGAAATCAAAGACGGTGTTTCTGAACGTGGTGGCTACCCGGTAGAAAAAAAGGAAATGCAACAATGGTGTTTGAGAATCACCGCTTATGCCAATAGATTAATCAACGACATTGACGCCTTAGACTGGACAGATTCAGTCAAAGAAATGCAAAAAAACTGGATTGGACGTTCTTATGGTTCAACCCTAAAATTTAAACTTGAAAATTTTGAGGACTTCGTAGAAGTTTTCACTACCCGACCTGATACCACTTTCGGTGTTACTTTTGTAACGCTTTCTCCAGAACACCAACTGGTTGCTAAAATCACCACACCCGAACAAAAAGAGAAAGTAGAAAAATATGCACATTGGGCAAAAAACCGCTCTGAACGCGACAGGATTTCAGATACAGCAAAAACTGGAGAATTCACCGGAGCTTATGCCATCAATCCCTTCAACAACGAAAAAATCCCAGTGTGGATTTCTGATTATGTATTGGCTGGTTATGGAACCGGTGCTGTAATGGCAGTGCCTTCTTCAGATGTACGTGATTATGAATTCGCTAAAAAATTCAATTTAAACATCATTCCTGTACAAGAAGGCGAAGGCACAGACATTACCAAAGAAGATTTTGATGCTAAAAAAGGTACGATGATTAACGCTGGTTTCTTGAATGGATTGTCTGTTAAAGATGCCACCATCAAGGCCATTGCGCATATTGAAGCCAAAGGTTGGGGAAAAGGGAAAGTCAATTTCCGTATCCGTGATGCCATTTTTACACGTCAACGTTATTGGGGAGAGCCGATTCCGGTGTATTTCAAAAACGGTTTGCCTTATGTGATGAACGAAAGTGAATTGCCATTAACACTTCCGGAGGTGGATGCTTACCAACCAACAGAAACGGGCGAACCACCTTTGGGACGCGCTAAAAATTGGTTGTATGAAGGTAAATACAATTATGAATTAAGCACCATGCCGGGTTGGGCAGGCTCAAGCTGGTACTTCCTGCGCTACATGGATGCGCACAATGACAAAACTTTTGTCAGCAAAGCAGCTGAAGCTTATTGGCAAAATGTTGATTTATACATCGGAGGAGCCGAACATGCTACAGGTCATTTGCTATACTCCCGTTTCTGGAACAAATTCTTATTTGACCTAGGTTTAATCACCAGCAAAGAACCTTTCAAGAAACTGGTGAATCAAGGGATGATTCAGGGGAGGTCAAACTTAATTTGTAAAGAAAAAGAAGCCAACGTGGTTATCTGTAAAAACAAATTGAAAGACTACGCCGAAAAAAACAACTTAAACATCTCCAAAGATTTTGTTTGGTTGTATGTGGATGTAAACCTCGTTGACCCTAAAGACAACATTAAAGTAAGTGATATCAAAAATTCCCGTCTTGATTTACGAGATACAAAATTTGAATTTACCTTAGACGATGACGGAAATGAAATCATTCATTGTGATGTATTGATTGAGAAGATGTCAAAATCTAAATACAACGTCGTTAATCCAGACAACATCGTTGAAAAATACGGCGCAGACACTTTGCGTTTGTATGAAATGTTTTTAGGTCCATTGGAACAATTCAAACCATGGAATACCAATAGCATTGACGGCGTAGCGAGGTTCTTGCGTAAAGTTTGGAGGTTGTTTTACAACGAAGCCAATCAATTCGTAATCAGTGAAGAAGCGGCCACAGGTGCTGAATTAAAAATTTTGCACCGAACCATCAAAAAAGTAGCTGAAGACATTGAGCGTTTATCGTTCAACACTTCCGTAAGTACTTTCATGATTTGTGTGAATGAATTGGCGGCTTTAAAAACCAACAAACGTCAGGTTTTAGAACCATTTCTGGTGATGTTGTCTTCTTATGCGCCTCATATTGCAGAAGAACTTTGGGGAAAATTGGGGCATAGCAAAAGCATTTCCGAAGTCTCCTTCCCTATTTTTGAAGAAAAGTATTTGGTAGAATCAACATTTGAATACCCAATATCTATGAATGGTAAAGTAAAACACAAAATGAGTTTTGCTTTAGACATGTCCAATGAGGCTATTGAAAAAGAAATATTGGCTTCTGAAGTAGTTCAAAAATGGCTGGAAGGCGCCACTCCTAAAAAAATCATTGTAGTAAAAGGAAGAATTGTAAATGTGGTTTGTTAATAAATCAATACCGTTTTAACCATAAAGAAAAAAGGTTATTCCCTGCAAAGAGAATAACCTTTTTTTATGAAAATAAACCTATTTATTTTTTAATAAATTCTAAAGAACCAACAAAATCAACAGTTTCACCAATCGTTAATCCACCCGCTTCTAAAACAGCATTGTATTTCAAGCCAAAGTCATAACGGTTAATTACACCTGTAACTTTGAAACCTGTTCTTTTATTCCCGTAAGGATCTTTAATTGTTCCACCATTGGTAACATCCAAACTTACTGATTTGGTAACGCCGTGCATGGTCAGGTTACCCACCAATTTATACTTGTTTCCAGAAACCTTGGTAAACGAAGTACTTTTAAAAACGATGGAAGGATAAGAAGTGATATCAAAGAAATCAGCACTTTTTAAATGTGCATCTCTTTGTGGTTCATCCGTATCAATACTGTTGACATCAATGGTAAATTCAACTTTTACATCAGAAAAATCATCTTTTTCTGAAACGATAGTGCCACTAAATTTCTTAAATGCTCCTTGAACATCAGATACGACCATGTGTGAAATAGAAAATTTAACACTAGAATGAGATTTGTCAAAACTCCATCCTACTTGTGCAAACATCATGGTAGATGCCAATAATGCTGCTGCTGATAAAACTAATTTTTTCATAATTTGATTACTGATTAAGATTACAATATTTATTTGTAGATACAAATATAAGAAAGAAAATTAAACCTCCAAAACAATTTGAAATTATTTTTCAATACAAATAATTAACAGGTTTAAAAAATAGCCCATTATAAATAACGGGCTATCCTATAAAACATTCAAAGGGGCTTATTTTATTTCGCTGTTTCCAAATTGCAAGTATTTAAAAAACTCATTTCGGGTAAACTCCTCACTAAACTTTCCGTGAAACTGGGAAGTAATTGTTCTACTGTTTACATCCTGAATTCCCCTAGATGAAACACATAAATGTCCCGCATCAATTACCACCGCAACATCTTCAGTTTGTAGTGCCTTTTTCAAATCGTTGGCAATTTGAACAGTAAGCCGTTCCTGCACTTGCGGACGTTTAGCGTAATACTGCACAATGCGGTTAATTTTTGACAAGCCAATCACTTTACCATTAGAAATATAGGCTACATGAGCTTTCCCAATAATTGGCACAAAATGATGTTCACAATTGGAATAGAAAGTAATGTCTTTTTCTATAAGCATTTCATTGTACTTGTATTTGTTTTCAAACAACCTCACATCGGGTTTATTCATGGGATTTAAACCACTAAATATTTCTTGTACATACATTTTAGCAACCCTGTATGGTGTGCCTTTCAAGGAATCATCTGTAAGATCCATACCAAGTGTGTGCATGATTTGAGAAAAATGTGCGGCTATTTTCTCAATTTTTTCTTGGTCACTTAAAGCAAAAGCTTGGTCATGCATCGGGGTTTCTGCAGAGGCGCCAATATGCTCATCTCCTATTTCGTCTAGTATCATTTTATCAATCAACGGGGTATTCAACAAAATTTCGTTCTGTTTCATAAAGTCTAACTTTGAGTGCGTATTGTTTTTGCAGTAATGGTCTTAAAATATCATAAATAACTACGGCAATATTTTCAGCTGTAGGATTTAAGTTTTTAAATTCTTCTGTATCAAGATTCAAATTTTTATGGTCAAACCTGTCCAATATTTGACTTTTAATCAGTTCAGACAAATATTTGAGATCAATCACATAACCTGTTTCAGGATTAATTTCACCAGTAACTTTAATTACCAATTCATAATTATGCCCATGGTAATTTAGGTTGTTACATTTTCCAAATACTGCGTCATTTTTCTCCTTGTCCCAATGAGGATTAAACAAACGATGAGCGGCATTAAAATGTTCTTTTCTATAAACGGCTACTTTCATAATTAATATCTAAACACAATCGTATTTTTCAACCTAAGTAATGATGAATAATCCTCTTGACAAATTATTTTCAAAAATATAGCATAAATATTAGTTTACATCATAATATTGAATTGAATTTCAAAATAAAATGAATTTTGTGTTCACAACTATAAATCCTACATTTAGAAAAACATAAATACTACAACAAATTTGCACTCATAGTAAAACTATAAATTGTTCAAATGAATACCGCTGCTATAAAAACACCAAAAGAGTCGTTTGTAACCATGACAGAATTGGTTATGCCCAATGATACCAACATGCTTTTCAATGTCATGGGTGGAAAAATGATGCATTGGATGGATGTTGTATCAGCCATAGCGGCCCAAAGACATTCCAATAGAATTGTAGTTACCGCTTCAGTAGACACCATATCTTTTTCGGCTCCTATAAAATTAGGATATGTAGTTACGCTGCAGGCCAAAGTAACTAGGGCTTTTACCACCTCCATGGAAGTACAGATTGAAGTTTGGGGAGAAGATATTCCAAACAATAAAAAATTCAAAAGCAACAGCGCATTTTTCACATTTGTGGCCTTAGACGAAAATGGTAACAAAGTAGAAATCCCGGAAATTACCCCAGAAACGGAAGAGGAAAAAGAACTGTACAACAGTGCACTTCAAAGACGGCAATTAAGGTTGGTACTTGCGGGAAAAATGAAAGCAGAAGATGCAGGAGAGTTGAAAGATTTATTTAAAAAATAAATCTTTCAAGCAATAGTTACAATACTGCATAAGGATTTTTTTGCCTCAACCGGGCTCTTTTTTCAAGTCTATGAATTTGATAATGAATTGATCTTGCAGTATTAAATTTTACTGAAGTAGCCATATTTTTGGTAATTTTACCAATGTGTCGTTTTTAAAATTTGACCCATTTGGTTCATTTCATTGGGAAATGAATCATCAATTGATTTTTTTTAGAAAGAAATACGCTAAAGAATAAGGCACAAAAATGAATACCAATCATTCAACGCAATAGTTCTAAACCACATTGCACGTAACTAAAGCAACATAAAATGAAAAGCTTATTTTCCCAAAGTTATACGTAGATTCGTTAATAAGTACTGAACATTATCCGTAAAAAAAAAATAAAGATTTTTCACCAAAATCATTGATATACAATTACTGTTTGGATTTAATTTTCAGGGCTATTTCCTCAAAATTTATGGTACTACAAGCGCCGGCACAAGAATTACAGACAGATTTTGACTTTAAAATAGCATACACCTTACGACCCAAATAACCCAGACTTAAAATAAATACAATTGCGATAATGAAATGCTGTACTTCCATCTTACCAATATTTTTGAATCGTTGACAAAACTTGCTGATGAATATTTCCCGCAGCTAAAATTTCTAAGCCATTTAAGGAAGTATATTCTCCCTTAAAATCAGTTACAATTCCACCTGCTTCCTGCACTATCAATATTCCTGCAGTTACATCCCAAGGGTTGAGGTTAAACTCATAATATGCTTCAAATCTACCACAGGCAACATAACATAAATCTACCGCTGCAGAGCCCATTCTTCTTAAACCATGCGAACTGACTTGCAGTGATTTCATAATTTCAAAATAATTGTCTTTTTTATCCAGCAAGGAATAGGGAAATCCAGTGGCAATAAGTGATTCTTTTAACGCTTTGATGGGTGAAATTGAAATTCGTTTTTGATTGCAAAATGCCCCACCACCTTTATAAGCCGTAAAACATTCAGCCTTATTGACTTCAAACACAACACCTAAAACTACATTGTCGTTTTGAATCAAGCCAATACTTATTGAAAATACGGGTAAACCATGCAAAAAATTGGTTGTACCGTCTAATGGATCAACCACCCAATACAAATCTGTTAAATTGGCTAATTCAGTACCTTCTTCTGTTAAAAAACCAGCTTCTGGCAATATTTTTTTCAACCCTTTAACGATTAATTTTTCAGCCTCTTTGTCTACATAAGAAACCAAATCATTTGCACCTTTGTGTTCAATTTTAGAACTATCAAAATGATTGGCTTCTTGTCGAATAAAAACGCCAACTGTTTTTGCTAACTCGCCTACCCGATTGGTTAATGCCTCTAGTGCTAACATTATTTTTTCGGAATTTCAGCGATAATTCTATTTGCTACAGTTTCTAAATTATCTTTCAAAATTTGAGAAAGGTTATTAGAATTCGAATTGTAATGTAGAATAATTCTATGTCCTGCAATTTGTTTTCCTGATTTTTCATAGATAGAAAAATGTGTTACAAAATTGCGTTCATAGTTCTGCCTCGCCCTGTCCAAACAATGTTCGAAATTAGTTTCTACCTCAAACTGGTTGATAAAGATATAATAATCAATTTTATATTTTTTATTGAAGTAATTCCAAAATTCAGGATCTTTGATCTGAACAGAAAAATACTTTGCAGGATTTTTAGCATGCACTGCACGGGAAGAGTTTTTCTGAACAGGTTGTTGCTTCACTTCTTCTTTTTTGCTAAATACATTGGTCACTTTATCCAGAGATTTGTTAAATCCATCTTTTAAATCACCCTTTTTATTGGGTTGCGCAGGATCAGGTTTTGGATTGGCGGCGGTGTACATTACATCTTTGTAATCATAAGTAACTGAACTATATACCTTGTTTAAATCTGTCAGGGAATCTTTCATTTTTCCCCCTAGTAAATGGATAGTTTCAAAACCTTCAGGATTCAACAATGCATTCAGTCGTTTTCTAAAAGCCTGACGCACTTTGTTCATGTCCGTATTTGAGCCTTTTGCAATTTCCATATCTGCATCAGACCAATACAAATGCGGATCAAATGGAATCACCAATATTCGTTTGGTCCCATTGTCGTAATCTTCTTCTATGGCAGTATTTGCCACTGAAGTTACAGGTGCAGTAACCTCATCTTTGATGACCACTTTTTCACTTTTTATGGTCGATTCAGCAACCACATTGTTTTGTTGTGCGATTACAGTTGGATTTTGTTTATCACTTTTTAAAACTATTTCTTGTCCAACCTTCAATTCCGGCATATTCATCATCACCAAATCACCCACAGGAATACCGTATTTTTTCGACAAGCTGTAATAAGTATCTCCTGGCTGAACAGTATGGTACATTTTACCTGCTTCTATGCTATCAATTTCCTGAACCTCTTTGGGTGCTGTTTGAGCAATGGAGGGTACTAGAATCAATTGTCCCGTTTTTAAACCATTATTTAATGCAGGATTTAAATCCAATAAATCAGCAACAGAAACTTTAAATTTATTTGACAAACCGTAAATAGTTTCTCCTGGTTCTACCAAATATTGGATGTATGTTTTGTCGTTTAATTTTGTCAGACCGACGGAATCAACCACATTAGCTTGCAGTAAATTGAAAGCACCAATGAATAATATAATGGCTATGAAAGTACTTTTCATACGTATCAAATCTTTAATATTTGAAGGGTAAATTTACCTAAAAATTTAACTTTAAAAAGATTTAAAAGAATAATTAAAAGAAAACTTAAAGAAAACTTAATGAATTAGAATTTTTTGTACACCAACACCTGAAGATGAAACCACTTTCACGATATACAAGCCTTTAGAAATATTTTCAGTAGAAATTTTCAAAAAATTATTACCTACCTGATCAAGCTTTAAAACTTCATTTCCGGAAATATCCACCAATGAAATCGTATTGATTACATCATCTGAATTCATTTTGACCACAAACATTGTTTCAGCTGGATTTGGATAAACTAAAAATGAAATATGGTTCAACCTATTCTCCTCTATACCGGTAGCATTCGGTTTCACTATATTATGAAGTACGGAAATGCTACTACCTATAATAGGTAAATCAATCCCTAAATTCACGCCTCCACTGTTGGAAGTAATAATTTCTGGTTTTCCGTCTCCATCAATATCCACTACTTTTACATCATAAGGAGATTCACCAACTGCAAAATCAACTTTTTCCTGGAAATTCGCAGCCGAAAAAGCACCACCTGTATAGATGTTTTTAAACAGGGAGACTGAAGCTGAATTATAATTGGCAACAGTTATATCAGGAAGAGCATCACCGTCAAAATCAGCGATTGCAAACGCATGGGGCTGACCACCTACCACAATATTCACAGGAGAAGCAAAACTTGTTGTTGACAATTTTAATGAATTGCTTTTATTGATCAATACTTGAATCACCCCTAAACTTGGTAGACAAAGTACTATATCATTTTTACCATCTAAATCCATATCTACTATTTCAATAGCTGATAGTTTTTGCCCTAATGTTACCTCAATGGACGGTAAGAAGGAATTGACATCCAGCACCCCAAATACAACATTATTTTGAAAAATGGAAAGAGTCCCGTTTATATTTAAAGCAATAACTTCAGGCTTTAGGTCTCCATTTAAATCTCCAGCTACCACTATTGAAGGGTAATCTAATGTTTTCAATTCAAATGGGGGTTTAAATGAATTTGAATTCAAAATACCAACAGCAGTATTATTTTTGAAGATAGAAATAGTATTGGCATTGTTCGTATTCGAATTTAAAACTTCATTACTATTGGTTCCATTATTTGCCGTTAAAACCTCTATTTTACCATCCAAATCCAAATCAGCAGTTGCCAAACCTACTTTAGATCCGTAAGTTTTAAAAATGGTTTGAGCCTCAAAATCTCCCGCTAAAGTTAAACTATCTGATTCCGATATATTTCTAAACGCCCCCCAATGAGACTCACTCAAATTATTGGATACTAAATCCATTTGATTGTCACCATCAAGATCTGCATCTATCAATTGGGTAGTTTTAAGTGTTAAATAATTGTTGTTTTTAAAGGCCGAATCCACTTTAGGTCCCGTGGTTTTATTGGTTAAAAACCCTAAACCATCCCCATGATTAAAAATAAAATCCTGTTTTCCATCTGCATTATAATCGGCATTGGTTAAACATAAAGGGTATGCAGAAGTATAATAATTCACCGCAGCTCGAAAACAATATTGGTTTAAAAAATTGCCATTAGCAAATACAGGAAAAAACTTTTCAGGACTATACGTTTGATATCCTGCAACATTCAACAAAACATTGGTATTCACAGCACCAACAGGAACTTTAACCGTAACAACACTATCATTTACGGCACTAACGTCTCCTTTTACGCCACCAAAATCAACGGCCACATTTAATTTATTGGAACCAAAATTATGTCCAAACAAAGTAATTACACTACCTAGAACAGCAGATACAGGATTTAGAGAATCGATAGTTGGTATTGCATTCCTTATTCCAAAACTCAGTTCTTGTTTCAACACTGAAGGACTTGTAAAACTTAGTTTACCAACATAAAACCCTTTAGTAGTTGCCCCCATAATTTTCACATAAATAATGGTATTTGCTACAGTACCACTTACTGGATCTAAAAGTATTGGCGCAGTAGAAAACCCTGAATTTTGATTTGTAGAAATCTGAACATTTGCGCCTGAAGGAGTTATGGTTACTTTATTTACACCTATTCCTTTTGCTGAAACCGTTACAGATTGAACCTCAGAATTTTCACCTGAATTCAAACTTATTGATGCAAGTTGCCCTTCAACCGAAATAGTTCCACCAACAGTATTTTTTCTAAATGTAATTTGCTTATCCAGTACATCTAACGACGCAAAATCAGGTTTCCCATCATTATCAAAATCAGCAACAATCACTCCCAATGGTTGTTGTCCTTGTAAAAAATCATTTTTGGCAGAAATAGTAGTACTGTTAATTGAACCATTGGTAGTAGCTTTATTTTGATAAATTGAAACACTTCCAGAGGTGGCATTTCCAATTAAAATGTCGGGTTTTGCATCGCCATTGACATCTGCAATGGCCAATGATTTAGGAAAATTACCTGTCAAAAAATCAACCTTATGATCAATGTCTAAAATTAAACGCGACTCAGTGGAAGTATTTGGAATTATAGAAAACTTTGCTGAAGCTGGATTAGTCACAATAATTTCTAGTTTATTATCATTGTTCAAATCAACAGCCATTAAATTAAAGGGTTGGCTATTAGTAACTATCAAATATACAAGATTATAGCACGTATCATTGACATAAGTTAATTGAGAAGAACTACTTTTTCTTTGTATAACACTAATAGTATTACTGTTATAATTTGCTACAAGAAAATCTATGCCTGCTCGATTTTCAATATCAATCGCTTCTACATCTATGGGCTGGTCTCCTGTAGGCAAATCAAATTTATCTTTATAAGTACTTTGGGTAAATATACCAAAGATTGATTTATTTTGAAATACAGAAATGGTATTCCCATTATAATTTGCAACCACCACATCAAGTTTATTGTCATTATTGACATCACAAAGTTTCATGGCTATGGGAGAAAGGCCTGTTGTAAAATCAATTTTAGATGAAAAAGATGTTTGATCCAGGATATTTTTTTTTGAAATATTTTTTATAACAGAAAATGAATTTTGATTTTGATTCAACACAAAAATATCCAGTCTTCCATCAGCATCAACATCTCCCACTTTAAGAGATACCATTGAAATACTGGATGTTAACTTTGCTACTTTTTCAAATTTAGTGGGATCAATTTCACCTCTGACGTAGTTTTTGTTTTTATAAACATATACTGAAGTATCAGCATTACTTCCTACTATAAGGTCAATCCATCCATCATTGTCAAAATCACCTGTAGCAAAACAAGAAGGAACATAGGCAAACTTAAGTTTACTGATTGAATTTAAAATGGTTGAATCTATAACATTAACGATAGGGACATAAGTGGTAATAAACTGATAGGATGATTTATAATAATTGTTATTCCGACAATATGTTAAATAATTAGTTGTTGCACCTAATGGTACTTCCACAGTTATTTCTTCAGTTGAGGCTGTTAAAATTTTGGCTTGAACTTCACCAAAATACACAATATTCTTGGCAGGAATACTACTAAATGACCCTTTTAAAGTTACTATACTTCCTACTGCTCCAGATGTAGGGGTAAAGCCCGTAATATTGTATTGTGCTTTTAAACAATCAATAGATAGTATCGCAAAAAGAATCGCAATAAAACACTTCGTATAGTTTCTCATAATATAGTAAACATTAAATATACAGGTACATGGTCTGAAATTTTTCTGGCTTCTTTCAAATCCAGGAATTTATCAGCAAAATTGATTATTCCAACAGCCTTCAAACGAATATAATTAGCTTCAATAAATATGTTATCATACTCATTGGCCAATATTTCTCCATTTTTAGGTTTCATTTTAATACTCGTTTTTTGGTTGGTCAAAACAGGGTAAATTTCTCGTTGTTTTAACTTTTCAAAGGCAATATTACTTTGTGAAAGATTAAAATCTCCCATAATCATAATATGATCAGTTTTATAAATACTGTCTATTTTATACAAATACTGACATTCCATGGCTGGATGTTTTGCCTTTGGAACGGTATGAATTGTTGACATTAATACCAGTTTTCCACCAATGGTAAACCTTGCCATAAATGGCTCTCTTTGAATGAGCACATCGAGATTTTTTTCAAGCCAGGGTTTCCCTTTCAAGCTTGCTTTGGAAGTTTTCCATAAATAAGCATACCGTTCCTTTCCCTCTCCATTGGTGGGATCACTCAACACATAATCCCATTTGGCACCTTTGCGGTTCAGTTCATCCGCCAATTTTGCAACCGCCTGAGCTCCAAAATCACTGGCTGAAACTTCCTGTATCGCTACAATATCTGCATCCTTCAATACATTGGCAATATAATTAATTTCTTCTACATTTTTTGATTTTCCGAAATTACATAAGTTCCAAGTAATCAATTTTGTAACCTGTTGCGCTGTAATCGAAAAAGAAATACTCAGTGCAATAATGCATGATGCGATAAATTTCATTTATGAATGACTGTTTAGAAATTAATTTGAATAAAGCAATGGAAAAGGTGTATATAAAACCCTATTGCCTTTTTTTGTACCTCCTGCCCTATCTCCAAATTCAAATACAATCCCGATTTCATGGGCCCCCAAAGTAGAAATTCCAAGTGAAGAAATGGTTAAATCATAAGAATAAGCAATAATGAACTGGGCTGTTCTATAACCTGCCATGAAAATAATGGCGTCATTTTGCATTTTATTGTATTTCAATATAGGTATACCTCTGTAACCAAAACCAACCAATAATGGATGAAAATCATATATCCCGGTGAAGTCAAACTGAAATAAATTTACTGAATTTCTGATCAATACGGCTGGGGAAAAAGTATTTCTTACTTCTCTTTGTATCCCCCTTTCTCGCCCAACATACATTCGTATACCTGCATGGGCCGAAATTGAAATCGGTAACCTAGATGTTGTACTTCCAAAACCTACATTGGGCATATTCAAATGATAACCAGAAATTCCCAACCAATGTTTTTCTGAATAATACAACAAACCAATCCCTAAATCAGCATACATTTTACTTCCTCCCCAACCAACATTATTTTCTAAAGTGGCAGTTGATTGTGCTCCATCATTGGACAATTGGTCACCAAAAACCATATCAGTAGTTTTAAATTGATTGTTCACCATTCCAAACTGAGCACCAGCCCTAAATGCTGATTTCATGGTAAGTTGTACCGCATGGGCAAACTGCAACTGCGCCTGAATATTGGTATAACCAGAAGGCGCTTGATCATATTTAATAAAACCTCCCACACCACTGTTTTTGGACTTTATAAAATGATCTACACCCACATACGAAGAATTGTAGCCATTATTCAAGGCTAACCACTGATTTCTAAAGCCAACATTAACACGAGAATAATTTGTAGCTCCTGAAAACGCAGGATTAATTGAAGTTGAAAAATTAAAAAACTGACTCAAATTGGTTTCCTGAGCAATTAAAAATTGTGCCAATAAAATAAACAATAGCAGTAAAATTATTGATTTAAGCATTCGCATTTATTTTTAACATCTATTTTGTAGTAGTAAATCTATACAATAGTGTGGCAAATCATTGAAGTAGCTAGGAAGAATTTTATTCAACATTCAACCTTGCGGTGAATAAATCATTTAAACTTCAGCTTGCAAAGTAATAAAGAATTTACATCAGGGCAACGATTTATTCTACAATTAATTACTTTACTGAAAGCGATAATTTCAAATGAATAGCACTTAGTTTCTTAAAAATTCACCCCTGATACTATGATGTCAAATGAACAATTAAAATTTACTCCAAAATATATTATAAAGATATTCCTGAATTTATGAACAATTGAGCAATCGTTTTTATAAAATATGTAACTTACAATCCCATAAAAATTTTAACCATGAATATTGGAGACAGAGTAAGGTTTTTGCACAGCAGAGACGAAGGTATAATTCGTAAATTAATTGACAACCATACTGTTGAAGTGGAGATTGAGGATGGTTTCAGGATTCCTGTAATTAAACGTGAATTGGTAGCCATTGCTTCTGAAGAAAAACACCTGTTTGATGACAAAGAAGATAAAAGAGTAAATGCTGGACCGGAACAAGTATTGGCTTCAGAAGGATTATACCTGGCTTTTGCCGGCCCAAATGCAAGACTAACGCAGTACTTCATCAACAATACGGATTATACCATTTTGTGTACCATTGGCGTTGAAACCAGTGGCACTTACAAAGGTTTAGGTGCGCATCTTTTAAAACCAAAACAAGCGGCACAATTGAAATCCTACAACATGGATGATTTTGAACATTGGGGCACTTTTGTAATTCAGGTATTGTATCACCTGGATGGAGGTCATCTTTTAAAAGAAGGGTTCACTAGAAAAACCAAATTAAAAGCATCAACTTTTCATATTTCCAAAGCAAAAGTGCCTGTTTTAAATCAAGAAGCCTATTTAATTCAAATTGATGCTGAGCATGTAAATTCAGGTAAAATCACTGAAAAGTTTTCAACCCCAAACCAAGGCAATAAACAGGACTTCAATAACATGAAACTGGAACGTGAAGTTGACTTACATATTGAAAAGCTAGTGAAAGAACACCAAAAACTAAGTCCTCATGAAATCATGACCATTCAATTAGCAACCTTTCAAAAACACCTAGAAAATGCTTTGGCGATTGGAATGCATGATATTATTTTTATTCATGGCATTGGAAATGGCACGTTAAAAAATGAAATTCACAAAAAACTAAGCAAAAATAAAGACATCAAATTCTTTCAGGATGCCCATAAAGAAAAATTTGGTTTTGGTGCTACATTGGTTCAGATTACTTAATTTATAGTTTAGCATTTTCGGTTTAGCGTTCTGATTTGAAATGAAAAACATTCAATATTCAACATTCAAAACGCAACACTTGTTTAAGTACTCAACTCTTCACTCAACGACTATGTATTGAAATAGTCATCGACTTCCGCGTACTTAAAAACCATTCAAAACAAGCAAGGGTATGTGCGTGTGGAAAGCCATCAATGTGGCATTGTCCTCATGAAACAATTTATTTTCTGTACCTAAAGTATGTGTCATAATGATTAGGCTTAAATTATTCATTTCATTGATTTCATTAACGATAGTCTCTTCATCTGAAAATGAAAGTAAAAAATTATTTTTTGACATTCCTGCATCAGCAAGTACTTTTCCCAAATGGGCTTTGGCTTCATCAAAATATTCCAAGTCAGCTTTTGTTCTCCCAATTATTGAAAGATTTGAATTAAATCGCAGGCATATTTTTTTAATTTCTTCTAAGGTTGCTGGCGCAATTTTCTCCTCATAATTATGTACCCAAAGGCAATGCTCAAACTTTTTAAATTGTCCTTCAATAGGAATAATAAAAATAGGTTTATTGATTTCCTGAATGGCAGTAATGGCATTACTTCCCATTAAAATTTCGGTGAGTTTACTCGATCCGGTTATTCCCATAACCACATAATCAACTTCTTTTTCATCAATTACTTCCTGAATGGCGTCAACAACTTTTCCATTGTAAATATAGGGTTCAAGATGCGCTTGATACGGATAATCGGCGATCAGCGTGCTGTTTTCAGTTATAAAGTCATCAATACTGGCACGTTCTAAAATAGGTTCAGCCAAGGCCACAGACAAAGACGACAGCATAAATGGCCTTTGGTAAGCATGTAAAAGAATGACATGCTCATCCAGGTATTTGGACAACTCAAATGCAAATTCAGTTGCATTGACAGCTACTTCTGAAAAATCAGTTGGAACAAGAATCGATTTCATAAAAATAAAGTAAAAATGAAATTAACGAAACAAATTTAGACTAAAAAAAAATTGGTAATGATGATATAAATCAAACAATATCATGATTCATTCAAGCAAAAATTTCACGCGAAGACGCAAAGGAAAAAACGCGCAAAAGTATTGTAGGATTATCAAACTTATTTGATGGCTTTTCTCGCAAAGACATTGATATTTAAGTAATAAAATATTGACTTGATTCCTTCTTAGCGCACTCTTTGCGTGAAATTTTAAATGATTGTTAATACTACAATGACAAAATTTCAATTCAAGTTAGTTGTTAACAAAAGTAATTATTAGCCCAGAAAATCATCTCGAACCCATTTTCCCCTAAAAAGCCCTATTTATTCCAATCACATACCTGTATTGTACATAATCAGGTGAAATAGAAGGCGTTGAATTCAGAAACAAAGGAATATCAAAACGAATGGTTAATGGTTTTACATTCAATGGACCAAACTTATACGTCACGGCTGTTCCCACACCTGCATTGATTTTGAAATCTCCAAGCAATTGCTGGTTTGAAGTGGTATTGTAAGTCAACACACCCATATCGGTAAAAATGTAGGTATCGACCTTAAAATTTTTGGTGTATTTATATGGTTTGATCTTGATAAATCGGTCAAAGTCCAATTCCATATTGAATCCGGCTCCTGAATTCCCGGCATTGTTGTAATAAATGACACCATCCTTTTCTACAGGCACCACATACCCAGCCAAACCCCTAATATTCAAGCCACCACCAGCTTGAAAATGATTGACATTGTTAGCAAAACCTGTCCATTGTTGCGGTACAAAACCTGCAGCACGCGTATACTTATTTCCATACATGGTTTCAGGAGAAGCACCAGCCATATACAGTTGACTTTCAGCCGGAACGCCTCCCATGCCTAACCTTGCCATCAACCTTGTTTTGAATTCAAACTTCCCTAAATTATTGTTGTTCAAAGAAGTCAATTGCAAATAAGAATAATTAAAATCACTCTTCAGTCCAGGAACCCTCAAGTCCAAATTTATCCTGCCGTTCCCTTTTTCATAAGTATAATTGCGCTCTACGCCAATATTCAAACTGCTGTTTAATTTTTGCAACGACCATTGAGAAGGATAAATCAAATACAAACTATCAGATTTATTCGCTCTATACATAAAATCATGGTTGATAAACACCTTGGTATATCGCGGATTGTAATTGTCCTGCTTGCGAAAAATTTTCTCCAAACCCAGACCACCTTTTTGCAAACCTACATTTGAAATGGCATACGCATTGAAATACAATTGTTGCCAAACGGCTTTCAAGTTATGACGAACCGTCAAACTACAAGACACAGGATTGTTTAATTTTCGTTGAGCGTCAGTGAAATATGTTCCTTGCAATAACCTTGAATTGTACCAGACATTGGCCGAATACACATTGTCAACTCCCATATAATTTCCGTTGGCATGCACGCCAAGCTGAACACCGTCAAAGGCATTGTACCATACATCAGGACGAATAAAATTCTCCTTCTTTTCCCATTTAGGAACATTGGCTACGCGTGAATCAAAACGAAACACATTGCTTCCATGCAATTGGTTGTTGGTTAAATCGATGTCTGCCATAAAATGATCCGGATCAATCTGAACATTTTTAATCTTCCCAGGAATCGTCACCAAAGCCTTGTATTCAGGCGCCAACAAATCCCAACCGTACCATTTTGGAAGCACCGTTGCTTTCGTATTTTTCACGAACCAGGTATTCGGAATATGGTATTTGTAAACAATCCCATTGTCAGTAGTCACTTCAAAATCAAGTGGCATTTGCATCCTGCCTTTCCTTAAAAAGGTGATTTCATATTGGTCTTCTACACCCGTTTTTTTACACGATTTAATGGCGTAATCAATGGTTTTGGTCGTTTCAATCCATTGGTCAAAAAACCAATTGAGATCTGTTTTGGTAAATTCAATAATACACTGCCTGAAATCTTCAGGATATGGATG
>Ga0209353_10000111_pt1 | contig 48124 bp, 47 predicted proteins | sample LauGreSpBDMM15SD_2_FD_187561 | JGI IMG/M metagenome (GOLD analysis project Ga0209353, IMG submission 187561) | Freshwater lake microbial communities from Lake Michigan, USA - Sp13.BD.MM15.SD (SPAdes) (version 2) | ecosystem: Environmental > Aquatic > Freshwater > Lake | place: Lake Michigan... | reverse complement strand
GTGTATTTTCTGCAAAAACATTTTCTTTCGCAGGTACTTGCGACGGGTTAACCGACACCCAAGCATCCAACTTTTACACCGCAGTACAAGCGTTTCAAACAACTTTAAGCCGTCAAGTATGATAGGTTACACACTTACACCCGAACAAAAGGATTTGATTCAAGGGCAGTATTACACGCCTTATCAATTTTTTAATTGCGTTCAAGATATTAATGGCGTTTGGTTTTTATTCCTTTCCGATGAGGACAAACCCGAAGTTGAAGCAAGTGCTTACGCTTGGGTTTTGAACCTACCCGAAGGCGAGTATGTTCCACCACCAGCCCCACCATTCCCACCGACAAATTAATTATCTTTGTAGTAAATGATCCATCAGACTGACTCAGCCGCGAATACTCTCACAACAATTACGGGGGTCGCAGCCGTAGCATCTTTTGCCACGGCATGGCAGCCAATCATATCAATGATCGTAGGGATGATCGGTTGCATCTCCGGTGTATTAGCATGCGTTTACTACGTTAAAGGAATCGTAAAGAAATGAAACTACCCGTAAGTTTTTCCGAGTTTCAGAAGAATCCAGTAGCCGCGGTCGCTTTCTGCATGCTTTTAGTGGTCGGTTACCTTTACGTTGACCTCAGATCGGGATACACAGACCAGATAGAGAAGTCTAACAAGAAGATCGACGCACTAGAGGTTAAGATCGACAAGATGGCCTACGCCCTCAAGAGAAGCGATTCAGCGCTCTCTGCTGCAATAACTGAGCTTCGTATTATAAATACCGTCAAAAAGCTATGAGGTACGTTGTAATCGCCTTATTTGCGATTGTTATTTCTATAGAAATAGCATTCCCAGTAAGAGCTATTTCAATGCCACCGGTTGACGAGATCGAGGTGATGATGGCCAAGATCCAAGACAATCTTAAGATGGCGTCACAGGTTACACAGATGGCACAGTCTAAAAGTGCAGCACTTGTTGCACAAAAGCAGCAGGAGAAGGCCGACCTCAAAGAGGCGGTGGTAGCTGCTGAGGCGAAGGTAGAGAAGATGCAAGCCACGAATGAAATATTCGCGGCTAAGATGATCGCCAACGGCCTTGACACAGCACTTGAGGAGGTAAAAATGACCGGTCCAGCATACGACGCTTACCTCAACTATATCGAGGAAGGCGGAAAAGAAGAGTTCGACTATTTTAGAATGTACCTATGGCAGCAAAAGTAAAATCAAACGTATCTACTTTCAGAGCAAAGCCACGCAAGAAATTGCGCCGGCACACAAAGCACGTGAACAAGCACAAGAGCAAAAAACCTAACGTCGGACAAGGATGAAAAACGGACTTTATAAAAATATCAACGAAAAGAAGAAGCGGATCGAAGCCGGAAGCGGTGAGACAATGAGAAAGCCTGGCACCAAGGGTGCACCGACAGCGAAAGCATTCAAACAGTCAGCGAAGACAGCTAAGAAGAAATAATGATGCTACAGGGCTTCTTGTTCGGGCTATTATTCATTACCTTTACGATTGGAATTTCATACATTATAGGAGAGTACTTAGATGGCAAAGATTACAGGGAAAAACACTAGACCGGGCAGTAACAAGGCTACAGGCAGGGACTACTCCAAGGAGAAGGCATACCAGTCTACCGCGAAACGCGTAGCGTATCGCAGTGAGCTGAACGCAGAGGCACGCGAGCGAGGCATCTACGGGAAACGAGCTTCAAAGTCACTCGACTTGAGCCACAAGAAGGACGGGAGCATGACGTTAGAGAACAAGTCAAAGAATCGCGCCCGGAACGGAAGCGGGTCTAAGTCGACAAAGAAATAACTAACCCAAGGTTAGTTATCTTTGCATAAATGTTCAGACCACCGACCAAATACTCCGAATATTTACAGGACGTACAAAAATCTATAGACTACATTCTTAGGCGTGTAAACGCTAAGTACGTGTCTAAGATCGTGGCCGGCACAAATGTCACCATATCTCCGGCTGACGGAACAGGCACTGTTACCATAAATGCTACAGGCGGTGGCGGAGGTGGTGGAGTTACACAAATCGTAGCTGGAACCAACATCAGTATCACACCGGCCGGTGGAACAGGGATCGTTACCATAAACTCACCCGTAAGCGCAGGATCAACGGGTTTCTACGGTGCGTTCTCAGACTACACAACCCAGACGGCAGCTGTCATAAATACCGGTTACCCGATGAGGCTTGGAGTGACGGACCTGAACAACGAGGTCACCATACAGAGCAACTCTAGGATCACCTTTAACTTCGCAGGAAAGTATAACCTACAATGGTCTGGCCAATTTGTAAATCCGGACACGCAAGAGCATGACGTAAGTATATGGCTCAGAAGGAACGGAACAAACGTAATTGGCAGTACTGGACTTGTATCTGTAGCCTCAAGACACGGTGGAATTGACGGGCACGTACTTCCAGCGTGGAACTATGTAGTAGAGGCAAATGCTAACGACTACTACGAGTTTGTGTGGAGCACAAGCTCTACTCAAGTTTATATTGCATCAAACCCAGCAACAGCATTTTCTCCGTCTACTGCATCTGTTATTGTAACTGCGACTCCAGTAAGTGCGGGATCTGACTCAGAGAGTGTTGGATCAAAACTATACCTATTTAATAACATATAAAAATGGCAAACACTAATCCCATATTTGCACTCACCCCAGACGTACCAATAGTAACGGTAACAGCCGCTACAACGGACAGGACGGGCGCAACAACTACAAACTTGGTCAACCTATTGACCGCAACTACTAGTGGCACGAAGGTAACTCAGATCGGTGCTAAGGTGGCAGGTAATAACGTGGCAACACTTGTCCTGATATTTATCACAGACACTGCGGGTGCCAACCCGAAGCTATTTGACGAGATTGCATTACCGGCTGTAACGGCAGGAAACACAACAACGTCTCAGAGGCAGGTCAATGTATACTCGGACTTGCAGTTGAAGGCGGGTCAGATCATCAAGGTCGGTGCTACTGTAGTAACGGGTGGTAATATCAATATCTTTGCAATTAAGGGAGACTATTAAGATGAGTCAGGAATTTGGAACAATGAGGGGCTTTGCCGGAAAGCTATTTGAGGGGGGAGTACCCACTTTAATTGGAATTATCGGATCTGTGTATGCAGTACTGTTCACAGACAGACCTTGGCAGGCAATCACTACAGTGACCTGGAATACAGTAACAGCAGAAACTTGGAACTAAAAAATATATGGGAATTTCATTATTTGGCTTAACGCCAGCAGCAACATACCCCTCACTGATTAAATTTGGGGACAATTCCGCCATCAGCGGAACATTACGTGCACTATCTGACGGTCTTGGAACAGACTTGCCAATACAGGTCAGCACAGCAGGCGTGAACTTTACGGGAACTGCTAGCATTGGTGGTACTGCGATTGTTACAAATGCATCTGGCGTATCTGGAGCTATTCAGTTCTCTAACGGATCAGCATTTGCAAGTGATGCTACAAACTTCTTTTGGGATGACACCAATAATAGGTTGGGAGTTGGTACAAATGCACCAACGGCTCCTGTCAACATTAAAGGGCCTACCAATACGGGAACAATACTTGTATCTTTAGAAAATAGCACTCGTAAAATAATTGATATCACTGATAGAGGTGCTATCACCGCAAACGCATATAATAGTGCAAACAATATTTATAGTTTAGGTTATGGAGGTGCGTTTGATGCGGGGGCATTGACTTTGTTTGGAGAAGCAAATGCAAATGGTGTATTTTTAGCGGGTAAATCGGACTTAAATAATTATATTATTCCGAATTTAGGACTTGGAATAGCAGTTCCCACAGCCAAAGCACACATCAAAGGCAGTGGCTCAACATCCGCCACTACATCGCTTTTGGTGCAGAATAGTGCGGGAACGCAGTTGTTAAAAGTTACTGATGACAATGTCTTAATAACAGGAAATGTAAACATAGGAACAGCTGGTGGAGAAAGCATTAGAGATTTTTCGGGTGCACAAGCATTTAGTTTTTTTTATACTAACACACAAGTTCGGAATCAATTATCTTTTGGGGGTGGTTATTTAGGCCCATTTATACCAGTTGGAGGCACAACATCAAGTTTCCCCGGATTAAAACGCAACGGAACTGCGATTGATTTGAGATTAGCGGATGATTCAAATTATGCTGGTTTAAATGCGGGTGCTACAACAATCAAAGGCAGTGGCTCAACATCCGCCACTACATCGCTTTTGGTGCAGAATAGTGCGGGGTTAAGTGCGTTGACAATTACTGACGATAGAAATGCAACTTTTGGTTCTGGTGTTACAACGGGAGGGAATATAATTTCTGGGGCAAATGTTCAAGCCGTTTCAACGGGTTATTTTATTTTGCAAAACAGGCTTTTAATTTCAAGTCCATCCGTAGGAATTTTGAAATTAGGGAATAACAACGACAACGACTTTGACCGTTTACAATTTGGCGGCACTACATCTTCTTTCCCATCAATCAAACGCAACGGAACGGCTATTGATTTTAGGTTGGCTGATGATAGTGCAGCGTGTAATATTAGTGCAAATAACATAACGGCTTTGGCGGGTATTGCTGCTTATTCAACTATTGAAGGTTATAGTTCAAGTCAAGCGGGTTCGTTTACGGGTGCGGTTCGTGTTGGGTCGGGAGGCTCTAATTCTGCAAGTGCAATTTTAGATGTAGTTAGCACAACAAAAGGATTCCTACCACCCCGAATGACAACAACCCAACGGGATGCCATTGTCACACCTGCAACGGGATTAAAAATCTACAATACAACCTTAGGAACTACCGATACTTATGACGGGGCAACTTGGCAAAGATTTGGTCAACAGACATTAATCAAAGGCAGTGGCTCAACATCCGCCACTACATCGCTTTTGGTGCAGAATAGTGCGGGGAGTAATTTATTAAGAATTAGAGATGATGGTAATATATTTTGCGAAGGCGGAGGTGCATTTAGTTCAGTTGGCATTATTGGTACTGCATACGGCTTATTTGGGGGTGCAAGTTATATAGCAAGTGCATCGCTTGTTTGTGGTGGCACAACACAAGGATTCCTCCCACCCCGAATGACAACAACCCAAAGGGATGCGATTGTCACTCCTGCAACGGGCCTCAGAATTTATAACACAACAACAAACACAAACGACACATACAACGGTACTGCATGGCAGAGCAACTCTGTAAGCGGAGTATCAGGTGCGATTCAGTTCAGCAATGGAAGTGCGTTTGCAAGTGATGCGGCTAATTTCTTTTGGAACAATACCACAAAGAGATTGGGTATTGGCACAAATACGCCAACAACTTCGTTAGATGTTAATGGTTCAATAAGAGCTGGAGTCAATTTAACCGTTGTTGGTGAAATACAAAATCCAACCGTTGGAGTTGTCAATATCAATGGCGAACTAAGAGTGGCAAGTCCAAATGTAAGTATTGGTTTAACTTCATATCCAGCAAGGTTAGCAGTCAAAGGCAGTGGCTCAACCTCCGCCACGACATCGCTTTTGGTGCAGAATAGTGGGGGGACGGAATTGTTAAAAGTTTCAGATAATGGAGACCTTACCACTACTGATATAATTGCACGGAGTATTTATGCAAAAACATCAACTTTGGATTTGCGTGGTAATTCAAGCGGAAGTGCAAGTTCAGCATCGTTACAAGGTTTTGTATCGGGGCTTGGGTGGCTCAGTATGTTTACCGCTGAAAGTGGAAAGGATTTTGGACAAATACCAAGGGGAGCGGTAGTCAATGGAACTACGATTGATGCAAGTGCTATTTTTCAAGCGGATTCCACAACCAAAGGATTCCTACCGCCCCGAATGACAACAACGCAAAGAACGGCAATTACCGGGACTGCGGGTCTTATGGTCTACGATACCACGGTAAACAAATTATTCGTACACAACGGTGTAGGATGGGAACAAATTCAATCTATATAACTATATTTGCACAATCATATGAAAGCTCTAAAAATCAATCAGCCAGTAAACTTAAATTCTGGCATCGCCATCCCAAGTGGATCAATCGTTGTAATAGCAGAAGGCTACTGCGATGTAAAAAGCACAAAAGACGGAATGATTCCTTCTCAAGTGTCTACTTTCTTGTACGTTTCTGAAAGCGCAATCGCTGAAGGTAAAAGCCCTATCATTGACATCGCTGACTACAGTCCAGTATTCTCTGGACTTCAGTTGAGCGTTGCTGACTATCAAACTAAGACCGCTGAGTCTTTGTTGATTGACGCTGTTCAGTCTAGCCTTGATCAAGTTTACGGTGTAGAAAACGTAGAAGAAATCAACTTGTGAAAAAAATGCTAGAGATGTTCAAGGGCGACAAGGGAGAGGTGTCTTCCAAGCGTGTCGTTGGGATCGTTGGTGCCTTGGTCCTTTTTGCGACCATGGCACACAACAGCCTGAGCCCAGAGGAGATCGCCCCTAGCAAGGACCTAGTATCCGCAGTAGAGTTCGTGGTGATCGCGTGCCTTGGATTCACAAGCATCGACAAGTTTGCAAATAAAGACAATGCCCAAGGATAAGCCGATAGCAAAGACTACCACCGGAAAGGGTGCCAACTACTTGCCAACGAGCAAGGGCGCAGGCATGACTGCTAAGGGCGTAGCTGCGTATCGAAAGGCCAACCCAGGTAGCAAGCTGAAGACCGCAGTTACCGGCAAGGTAAAGGCAGGCAGTGCAGACGCAAAGAGACGCAAATCTTTCTGTGCTCGCAGTGCTGGCCAGATGGCAGACTTCCCAAAGGCAGCCGCAGACCCGAACTCACGCCTCAGACAGGCACGTAAACGCTGGAAATGTTAAAATACGCAGTTGCTATATTGCTACTCACATCGTGCAGTGCCAACTGGCACCTTAAGCGTGCAATTAAAAAAGACCCATCACTACTCTTGAGTAGGGATACGGTGTTGGTACACGACACCCAGTTCGTAACAAAGGAGCGTGTGCTTACCGACAGCTTCTTTACCACGTGCTATGACACGATCGTAATAGAGGACAGCTTTGTCTATACCAAGGTGATCCGAAGGGACAATGTGATTAAAGTTTACACTAAGTGTAAGTCAGATACCGTACGTATTACTACGAAGATCCCATTCAGCTTGCCACCAACAGTATCTTATAAGAACGATCCGTTCTGGAAATCTTTGGCAATTGCGTTCGGTACCTTGTTATTGTTAATTATTATCATTAGATTTGTACTTAAATGAAATCGTTAGAAACACAAGAATTGGAATCGCTTAGATCTTTGAGCTCAAAGGTAAAGAACCTAAAGGAAGAGATCGCTGACATTGAAGTAAACTTGTCTCGCTTGAACAACCGTAAGCCTGCTCTTATCTTTGATATTGAGAACACCGCTGAGGAGTTGACTAGCCTGCAAGGGGAATTACAAGAGAAGTATGGTAACGTTGTTATCGACCTAAACACAGGAGAAATAAAAGATGGCCAATATTAATACTTATCCAGTAGACACCACGCTGGTGGGTACTGAGAAACTTTTGATGTCTAACACACCTGCCGGTGATGCGACAAATAACACGACTGTCGCGGCAGTTGCTGTCTACACATTCGGAGCGGGAGCTCCTAAAGTTACACAAGCTCAGAGACTCGCTATCGTATCTCCAGTTGTCGGCCAGTTGGTTTACCAGACAGACGCAACTGAAGGAACGTATCAGTACAAGTCTACGGGCTGGGTTGCGTTATGATCGTAAGGAAGGTATCTATAGGCCAGGACTACAAGTCTGATGCCATGCACTACGTGCTTGGTCAGGACGTGCTGCGTGGCGAGTACAAGATATCTCTCATGCTATTAAAGGACGACGGGACCGTAGCCGTTTGGATCAAGAATGCCTCTGGTATGATGCTTTGGAAGACCTTCAACAGCAACATGCCAATCTCAATTGAATACGATATAGACTTTTAAATAAAATGAAATCACCGCTCTACTTTGTGGTAGAGCCTGTTGGCGACAAGCTTTACGACAGCACAACAGATTATGGGCTCATCCTGAGCTCATCAAAGGAGGACCACACGGCAACCAATCGATTTGCTACGGTCATCGCCACTCCGATCGGTTACACTGGGGAGATCGTTCCCGGTGACACACTCATGGTACACCATAACGTGTTCAGAAAGTACTTCGATGTACGTGGAAAGGAGAAGTACGGGCCATCTCACTTTAGGGATAAGACCTTCTTCATCGACTTCGATCAGTTCTTTTTGTACAAGCACGAAGATGTCTGGAAGGCGCCGCACCCGTACTGCATGGTCAAGCCATTGGATAACGATAACTCCACTATGATCAAGAGCACTGACATGGAGGCACCGCTGGTCGGGATCCTCAAGTACGGAAATGAGTATCTTTACTCTAAGGGGCTAAAGGACGGTGACACGGTTAGTTTCCAGCCGGAGAGCGAGTACCCGTTCACGGTGGACGGAGAGAAGCTGTACCGGATGTTTAGCAAGAACATATGCGTGGCACTATGACCGAGAAAGAATTTAAGGAAAAGATTATAGAGGCTGCGGAGAAGGCTATACACGAGCTGATCGCGGTTGCAAAGGAGCCGATCCTGAACAATAACTCAGAGACGGACCTGTCTGCCGACAAGCTTAAGAACGCTGCGGCTACCAAGAAGCTGGCCATCATGGACGCATTCGACATTCTCAAGAGGATACAGGAGGAGCGTAACATGCTGGAGACGCCGGAGGCTAAGGTATCTGCGTCTGTAGACACCAAGAAGGGATTTGCAGAAAGATTCTCTAAATGAGCAGGCTGTACGAGGTCATAAAGGATCCGATACCAAAGGACGTATTGACCAAGGGCAACAAGGCAGGCTCGTGGGAGTACGGGTATAACCCCAAGTACGACGTAATCGTCATCTCCAAGGACGGGACAATCGGACCGGTCTACGAGATTAACGGGCTAAAGATAGCGTTGCCGTTTCCAAAGCATGTAGAGGACCGCGGGGGAAAGTGGGTACCACAAGAGTATCCAAAGGAGCTTTCCAAGCTAAAGACAATATTCGACTGGAACAAGTACGACAACCAGTTCAAGGGCAAGTGGGTCGACTACATCGAGACAGAGTTTGACAGGAGAGAGCACGGTTTCTGGTTCCTCAACAAGAAGCAAAAGACATACATTACCGGCACACACTACATGTACCTCCAGTGGACAAAGATCGATATCGGTCTACCGGAGTTCCGTGAGTCTAACCGCATATTCTTCATTTACTGGGAGGCCTGCAAGGCAGATACAAGATGCTTCGGCATGTGCTACCTCAAGAACAGGCGCTCTGGTTTCTCGTTTATGAGCTCATCCGAGCTGGTGAACATCGGTACCATTACAAAGAATGCAAGGCTCGGTATCCTGTCTAAGACCGGATCCGATGCCAAGATCATGTTCACGGACAAGGTCGTTCCTATATCTACAAATTACCCGTTCTTCTTCAAGCCGGTCCAGGACGGCATGGACAAGCCTAAGACGGAGCTCGGTTTCCGGGTACCTGCGTCCAAGATCACACGCAATAATATGGACAAGAACGAGGAGGACATTGAGGGGCTAGACACGTCCATCGACTGGAAGAACACTGCAGACAACTCGTATGATGGAGAGAAGCTAAAGCTGCTCATTCATGACGAGAGCGCCAAGTGGACCCCACCAAATAACATCGAGACCAACTGGCGTGTGACAAAGACGTGTCTTCGTTTGGGTTCTAGGATCATCGGCAAGTGCATGATGGGATCTACCTCTAACGCCATGGACAAGGGCGGATCTGGGTACAAGGTGCTCTATAATGACTCGGACCCAAGAAAGCGAAGCCAGAACGGGCAGACAAAGAGCGGGCTCTATGCTTTATTTATCCCAATGGAGTGGAACTTCGAGGGATTCATCGACGAGCATGGATGGCCGGTACTTGAGAAGCCGGAAGAGCCGATAAAGGGGATAGACGGGGGATGGATATCCAACAGCGTTGTCGACTACTGGGAGAACGAGGTACAGTCATTGAAGTCTGACTCGGACGCACTGAACGAATTCTATCGTCAGTTCCCACGCACAGAGTCTCACGCATTCCGTGACGAGAGCAAGCAGTCTCTGTTCAACCTGACCAAGATATACCAGCAGATCGACTACAACGACTCCATGATCAAGGGCCAGATGATCACCCGTGGTAACTTCCACTGGAAGAACGGAGAGAAGGACAGCGAGGTTGTGTGGACTCCAGAGAATACCGGCAGATTCTACATCTCGTGGTTCCCCGACAAGCCAAACAATGTCATCGACATCAACGGAAGGAAGAAGCCGGGCAACGAGCACATGGGCACATTCGGATGTGACCCTTACGATATCTCAGGCACCGTAGGCGGTGGCGGATCTAACGGATCTTTGCACGGAATGACCAAGTTCCACATGGACAGCGGTCCGTGCAACCAGTTCTTCCTGGAGTACATCGCAAGGCCACAGACCGCGGAGATATTCTTCGAGGACGTACTGATGGCGTGTGTCTTCTACGGAATGCCGGTACTGGCGGAGAATAACAAGCCAAGACTACTTTACCACTTTAAGAACAGGGGATACAGAGCGTTCGCTACGAACAGGCCCGACAAGCCCATTGCGAAGCTCTCTAAGACAGAGATAGAGATCGGGGGGATACCCAACACCTCCGAAGACATTAAGCAGGCTCACGCATCTGCTATTGAGAGTTACATCGAGCAGCACGTCGGCATAGACATGGAGGGAACTTACCGTCCGTCTGACGAGATGGGCGTAATGGCATTCACTAGGACCCTTGAGGACTGGGCAAGATTTGATATCAATAACCGTACAAAGCACGATGCTTCTATTAGTTCCGGACTTGCAATTATGGCTAACCAAAAACACTTATATTTAAAGGCTGTACAGAAGTCGAAAATAAGCGTTAAATTTGCACAATACGATAACAAAGGCTCCGAAAGCCAGTTGATAAGATAATGACAGAACCAACCATTGCAATAAGCCCAAGCAGCTTCCCAACTCAGTTGGCCACTGATGCCGAAAAGGCCTCAAAAGAGTATGGCCTAAAGATAGGAAGTGCTATTCAGTACGAGTGGTTTCGCAGAGATGCGGGTTCTTGCCGTTTCTACAACCAGTGGACAGAGTTCCACCGCCTGCGTTTGTACGCCCGTGGTGAGCAGTCTGTCGAGAAGTACAAGAAGGAGATGTCATTCGACGGAGACCTTTCGTACTTGAACTTATCTTGGACCCCGGTCCCAATCATACCCAAGTTCGTTGACATCGTTGTCAACGGGATGGCAGACAGAAACTTCAGCGTAAAGGCCGTTGCACAGGATGCGATGGCCGCTGAAAAGAGGTCTCAGTTCCAGGACATGATTGAGGGCGACATGGTTGCAAAGGACTTCTTGCTCCAGACAAAGGAGCAGTTCGGAGTGGACGCTTTCAACACAGACGTTGAGAACTTGCCATCTACCGACGAGGAGTTGCAGCTTTATATGCAATTAAATTACAAGCCTAGCATCGAGATTGCCGAAGAAGAGGCGATCAACACAATCCTAGAGCAGAACAACTATGCAGACATTAAGAAAAGAATCAACTATGACTTGGCAGTGCTGGGTGTGGGTGGGGCAAAGCACAACTTTTTGCCCGGGGCAGGTGTTAAGGTCGAGTACGTTGACCCGGCCAACCTGGTATACAGTTACACCGAGTCACCAACATTTGACGATTGCTTTTATTATGGTGAGGTAAAGCAGGTCCCGATCACTGAGCTGATCAAGATCAAGCCTGACATTACCAAGGAAGAGATGAACGAGATTTCTAATCTAGGCTCAGCTTGGTACAACTACTATGGTATCATGCGTCCTTACAGGGACGACATCTTCTCCAAGGACAATGTTACGCTTCTTTATTTCAACTACAAGACAGACAAAAAATTCGTATACAAGAAGAAGTTCTTGGACAACGGAGGAGAGCGAGTTATCCGCAAGGACGAGAACTTTAACCCCGAGGTAACTCCAGAGGACAGGTTCGAGAAGGTAGAGAAGAGAATTGACGTTTGGTACGAGGGTATCCTTGTGATGGGATCGAACCACTTGATCAAGTGGGAACTTTCCAAGAACATGGTAAGGCCAAAGTCTGCGTCTCAGTACGCATACTCTAACTACGTGATGTGTGCTCCACGCTTGTACAAGGGCGTTGTCGAGTCATTGGTGCGCAGGATGATATCATTCGCCGACCTGATTCAGATGACTCACCTTAAGCTGCAGCAGGTACTTACTAAGATCGTTCCAGACGGTGTATTCATCGACGCTGACGGGCTTACCGACGTTGACCTAGGCAATGGTGCCGCTTACAATCCAGAGGACGCTCTACGCATGTACTTCCAGACCGGTAGCGTTATCGGTAGAAGCTACACCTCTGACGGTGAGTTCAACAATGCACGTGTCCCAATTCAAGAGCTAAACTCTAACTCTGGTCAGGCTAAGATTTCTAGCTTGATCGGTACATACAACCATTACCTGTCTATGATCAGGGACGTTACAGGACTCAACGAGGCCCGTGACGGTTCAATGCCATCGTCTGACGCACTAGTTGGTGTTCAGAAATTAGCAGCCGCTAACTCAAATACCGCCACAAGGCACATCCTTGACGCAGCGCTTTTCATCACAAGAAGGCTATCGACCTGTGTGTCTGGACGTGTGTCTGACATATTGGAGTACGCTGACTTCCGTGAGGAGTTCGCTAACCAGATCGGCAAGTATAATGTGCAGATCCTAGAGAGCATCAAGGACCTTTACCTGCACGACTTTGGTATCTTTATCGAGGTATCTCCAGACGAGGAAGAGAAGCAACAGCTCGAGGCTAATATCCAGATGGCATTGTCTAGAGACCAGATCGGTCTAGAGGATGCAATCGACATCCGCGAGATCAAGAACTTGAAGCTTGCCAACCAGTTGTTGAAGGTTAAGCGCAAGGAGAAAGAGAAGAAGGAGATGGAGAAGCAGCAGCAGATCTCTCAGTTCCAGTCGCAGGCAAACATCGAGGCCGCTAACGCTACAGCGCAGGCCAAGATGCAACAGATCCAAGCCGAGACTCAGTCTAAGATCGAGATTAAGAGGGCAGAGGTTCAGTTCGACGTGGAGAAAATGCAGCAAGAGGCACAGATCAAGTTAGGCCTTATGCAGCAGGAGTTCCAGATGAACATGCAGCTCAAGGGCGCAGACATGCAGAGCCTAGCCGAAAAGGACAAGATGAAGGAAGAGGCAAAGGATAAACGAGTATCTTTACAAAATACACAGCAATCAAAGTTGATCGAGCAAAGAAAAAACAACTTGCCACCGGTAGACTTCGAGTCGAATGAGGACACCCTTGATGGCTTTGACCTAGCGTCATTTGAGCCAAAATAGTGTGTCACAATTATTCGTAAATTTGTGACCAAATAATTAAATCTAATATGACAAACGAATTTAAAGTGCGTTCTGTCTCTTTCGATGAGGAGAAATCCGTTCAAGAAATCGAGGCACAACTGCTAAAGGAACACGAAGAGAAGAATGGCATCTCTTCAGAGGAAACGCCAGTAGAGACCACAGTGGTGGGATCGGATGGCACGATTGAAAAAGAAAGTGTCGAAGAGACTCCGGGGGCAACCCCAAGAGAATTGGAAGACACAGACGTTCTTACATATCTTAAAAATCGGTACAACAAGGAGATCAACTCAGTAGACGAGTTGTTTTCCGCAAGAAAAGAGGCCGAGGAATTGCCGGAGGACGTGTCAGCATTCTTGAAGTTCAAGAAGGATACGGGCCGCGGATTCGAAGACTTTGTTAAAATTAACAAGGACTACGATGCAGTTCCCGCCAATGATTTGTTAGTCGAGTATCTTAAGCAGACCAATCCTGACCTAGACGATGAGGACATCAAGTTCGAGGTTGAGAGCAGGTACGCTTATAACGAAGACTACGACGACGCCAAGGAGGTGAAGTCAAAACAGATCGCAATGAAAAAAGATCTTGCCAAGGCCAAAGAGTACTTTAATAAACAGAAAGAACAGTACAAGCTCCCTCTTGAGTCAAGAGAAGGCTTTGTTCCAGAAAATGAAAAAGGTAACTACGAGGCTTTCAAGAAGTATTCCAAAGAGACCGAGGAAATGCAAAAGCAGCAGATGGAGCGCTCAGAGTTCTTTGCAAAGAAGACAGAAGAAGTCTTCAACGACAAGTTCAAAGGTTTTGAATTCAATGTCGGTGAGGGTGATGTATCTTTCAAACCTAGCAATCCCGAACAAATGAAGAAAGCTCAGTCCGATGTAAGCCAATTTATTGGATCGTTCTTAGATGAGAATGGTTTTATTAAAAACGCTGAAGCATATCACAAGTCAATTGCTGTTGCAATGAACCCAGACAGCTTTGCCAAGTTCTTTTACGAGCAAGGAAAAGCATCTGCCATCGATCAAGTAAGCAAGGAGTCTAAGAATATCCAGATGGATATCAGACAGACACCGCAGCCTACAGCGACAGGTGGATTCAAAGTAACTGCACTCGACAACGACCACGGTTCTGGACTACGTATAAAAACACGTAACTAAACAAAAAAAACTAAAAAACTAAACTATGGCTGGATCAGTTCAAGTGAGTCCCGGGTTTGCTATAACCCCCTCATCCGTTAAGGCAACATTGCCTTCTAACTACATTACCAACTTCGATTTCTTAAACCAGTATCTTCCTGATACCTACGAGAAAGAATTCGAGCGTTACGGTAATCGCTCTATCGCATCTTTCTTACGTCAAGTAGGAGCTGAGATGCCTTCTAACTCTGACCTTATCAAGTGGGCAGAACAAGGTCGTTTGCACACTAAGTATGCAAGCTGTACTTCTGGTGCTGCCGCAGGTTCAAGCACTGCTACATGGACTGTTGCTGATGCTACTATTACTGCGTGTAACTTCCGCATTGGTCAAACTGTATTCTTGTCTAACAACTCTGGTACTGCTAGCGACAAGGCTATCATCACTGCAGTATCTGGTTTGACTTTCACTGTAGCTTACTATGCTACTGGTGGTCAGACAATTGCTGTTTCTACTGCATCTACTGCATTCGTTTACGGTTCTGAATTCAGAAAAGGTAGCGCTGGTATGGAAGGTTCTTTGGAAGCTCAAGATACTTTCTTTGACAACAAGCCTATCATCATCAAGGACAACTACGAAGTATCTGGTTCTGACATGGCTCAGATCGGATGGGTAGAAGTTTCTACTGAAAATGGTGCAACTGGTTACTTATGGTACATCAAGTCTGAGCACGAAACTCGTTTGCGTTTCGAAGACTACATGGAAATGGCTATGGTAGAAGGTGTTCCTGCTGAAGCATCTTCTGGTGCTCTTAGCTACTTGTCTCCTAACCCTCCAGGTACTACTGCTGCTGGTACAAAAGGTTTGTTCTACACAGTTAACCAGCGTGGAAACGTTTGGGCTGGTGGAAACCCAAGTACTTTGGCTGACTTCGATGCTATCATCCAACGTTTGGACAAGCAAGGTGCTATCCAAGAGAACGTATTGTTCTTGAACCGTAACTTCAGCTTCGATATCGATGATATGTTGGCTGCTCAAAACAGCTACGGTGCTGGTGGAACTAGCTACGGTTTGTTCAACAACGACGAGAAAATGGCCTTGACTTTAGGTTTCTCTGGATTTAAGCGTGGATATGAGTTCTACAAGACTGATTGGAAATACTTAAACGATGCTGCTCTTCGTGGTGGTATCACTGGTGGTGAAATCAACGGTGTATTAGTACCCGCTGGTTCAACTACTGTTTACGATCAAGTTATGGGTAAGAACGCTAAGCGTCCATTCTTGCACGTTCGCTACCGTGCTAGCGAAACTGAGAATCGCAGATACAAGACTTGGGTTACAGGTTCTGCTGGTGGCGCTGCTACTAGTGACTTGGATGCAATGAAAGTTAGTTTCTTGTCTGAGCGTGCATTGTGCACCTTGGGAGCGAACAACTTCTTCTTGTTCAAGACTGCCTAATCTTAAATAGGTTATCACACATAAGGGGTGGGTACAATGTACTCACCCTTTTTGTTTATATTTGTACCAACAATTAAATCTACTTATGATAAAATCTACAAATGAGCTTAAGGACAGGATATTTGTCCTTACCTCCGACACCACCCCGTTAACTTACGTGTTGCCATCTCGTAACACTAGAAGGTTTGCACTACTCCACTTTGATGGAAAGACTAACCGTGCTCTTCGCTATGCAAGAAACCAAAAGTCAGTATTTGAAGACGAACAGGACGACAACGCAATTGTTGAGCCAGTTATCTTCGAGGATGGTGTATTAATGGTTCCAGCGAACAACCCCCTCCTGTCACAGTTTTTGGATATCCATCCACTGAATGGCCAAATCTTTATGGAGTTGAATCCAGAAAAAGAGGCTATGATCGACATTGAGGACATGAATGTAGAGCTTGACGCTCAGATCGCCGCTAGAAATATGGATCTAGATACCATGTTAGCTGTAGCTAGATTGGTATGGGGACCTGTAGTTGACACAATGACTACTCCAGAGTTGAAGAGAGACATCTTGTTATACGCAAGAGAGTATCCAATTCAGTTGCTAGAGATGTTGAATGACCCATCATTGACTGAGACAGCTTTAGCCTCTAAGGCTCTTTCTGAGGGATTGTTTGGCATGCGTAACAATAACCGTGAGATCTGGTTCAACATGACCGGAAACAAGCGTAAGTTGATGAACGTGCAGCAGGGTGAAGATCCTGTGTATGTTTTGACTGCATACTTAGAGTCTGCTGAAGGAAAAGAAGTATTGGAGATGGTGAAGTCTAAGTTATCGTAATTATACGTATATTTGTTGTATGGAAAAATTTTTAAGCATCCCAGTTACTAGCGAACAACGTCAGCTAGTTCAGGCTACAGGAATCATTTTGATTGAGCAAGCCTCTACAACTACAGTTACTATCGTTTACGGTGGTGGCAAAACTGTTACACTTACACATGCTACTGCTGGTGCAGGAGACGAGACACAGCGCGACGCAATTCAAAATGCCGTAGTTGCTGCTTTGGAGACTCCTTGGACTTATGTTGCATACACTGTATCTAACCTTCCCTACGCTGTTAGCGGAATTGCTGTAGCGTAAACATTAAGACTATTTAAAACTAAGGCCATCTCGAGAGGGGTGGCCTTTTTTTGTTATCTTTGTGAGAACATGATTAACACGGTTAGAAATACTGTTATGGCTATCATAAACAAGGACAACAACGGTTATATTACACCGGATGAGTTCAACTTGTTTGCCAAACAGGCTCAGCTAGAGATATTTGAACAACAATTTTACGATTACACTAACTGGGTTAATAAAAGAAACGCCAGAATGGCCAACGATGGATACTCAGATATTCAAAAACAAATTGCAGAGAAAATTGATAGATTTAGCGAGCAAGCGACTCTTACGTATAATTCTGGTGCCGGCGCTTTTCCTGCACCTTCTAATTCTTATTTCGTTAACGTTCTACTTTACGCTAACAAAGAGATTGAGTACGTGGCTCACACAAAAATTATGAACCTTATCTCGTCAAACTTGACGGCTCCCACTACATCGTACCCTGCGTACTATGAGAAGGAGAATTTCTATTATGTATATCCGAGCACAATCCAAACGAATGTCAGCGCTCTGCACGTTCGCTATCCTGTTGATCCTAAGTGGACATACTCTGTCGTGTCAGGGTCGCCTATATTCAACCAGTCAGCTGTTGACTATCAAGACTTTGAGCTTTCGGAAAGCTCACAAAACGACTTAGTTTTCAAGATCCTTTCATACGCTGGTGTTAATATCCGTGAGAACGATGTAGTTCAGTTCGCAATGGCCGGAGAAAACTCAGAGTCAACCAAGCAATCATAATGGCATATATAAGCAACCAACAATACTACTCAGACCCCAACAATAACGGGGAGTACCAGTATGTCAGCCTTGCTGACGTAGTGAATAACTTCATGCTTATGTATGTTGGTGACGACAAGTTGATCGGAACCGTAAACAGGTACAATGTGCTGTTCTACGCAAAGCGTGCGATCCAGGAGCTTAACTACGATGCGGCTAGGAATGTTCGCGTTCTTGAGTTTAGGATTGGCCCAGACCTTAAGTTAATACTGCCACCTGACTACATCAACTACGTTCGTATCTCATTGGAGAACGAGGGCGTGTTATTCCCGTTGTTTGAGAGCAAGACCGTAAACTACGCACAGACATACCTAAGAGACTCTAGCGACAATATCCTATACGACATGAACGGAGAGGTTATTACGGGCACGTCCGAGCTTGACATGAAGAGAATCCAAGGGTATCCAAGGGAATTGTTCACTGGCGACGCTTGGGCAAACGGAAGATATGGATGGCTTGTAGATGGGTATTGGTACTTTAACTACGACTTGGGCGGATACTTCGGCCTGAACGGAGAGACTGCCAACGGAAATCCGAACTTCAGAATCGATCAAGGATCTGGCGTGATCAACTTCAGCTCTCAGATGTCGGATCAATTATTGGTGATGGAGTACATCTCCGATGGTCTTGAGAACGGGGACGACTCATTGGTCAAGGTAAACAAGTTTGCCGAGGACTTCATGTATAGCTATATCAAGTGGTGTATTTTAAACAATCGTGTTGGAGTACAGGAGTACATCGTTCGTAGAGCGAGAGAAGAGAAGTCAGCCCTTCTTCGCAACGCAAAGATTAGGATGAGCAACTTGCACTCTGGTAGATTGTTGATGGTATTACGAAATCAATCTAACTGGATTAAATAATGCAAATAACAAGGTCGCTGGTATCCGGCATAATGAATAAGGACCTAGACGAGCGTCTAGTTCCAAACGGGCAGTATCGTGACGCCCTGAACGTAACCGTAGGAACCTCTGAGGACGCCGGTGTTGGCGCTGTAGCTAACGAGCTAGGTAATACACAGGTAAGCGGACTAGCTGCCGCTGCGACTGCTTTTTCTGGAAGTGCATTCTCTTTGGCCGGGGCCAAGACGATTGGCTCTATAGCTGTCCCTGCTGAGTTCTTGATTTTCTGGTTTGTTAAGGCTGTCACGGGCAATATCATCGCATCGTACAATTCACAGACAGGCCTTACATCCATTATTGCAATGGACACTAGGGCTGGCTCTAGTAATGTATTGAACTTCAATTCTGAATACTTAATCACTGGCGTAAACTATATCAGTGATCTATTATTCTGGACAGATAACTTAAACCCACCGAGGAGGGTTGACACAAAGACCTTCTACGCTTACAACAACTTCACACAAGACGATATCAATGTCATCGTAAAGCCACCATTAACGGCTCCTACACTAGCCTTTAGAGATGATTCAAGTGTGTTGTCTAATAACATCAAGGACAAGTTCTTGTACTTTGCTTACAGATATAAGTACATGAATAACGAGTACTCTTCATTCTCTCCATTCTCAGAGGTTGGATTTCAACCAAGCGAATTTACTTTTGACTATGGCACCGGAGTCAACAAGTCAATGCAGAACAAGTGGAACATTGTAGACATTTCATTTTCTACTGCTGGATCAAACATTAAAGAGATTCAACTGTTATTTAAGGACTCTGCGAGTACAAATGTAAACGTCATTGAGAACTTAGTATTGTCGGACTTGGTATTGGGGAATATTCAAGGTGTTACGTACAACCAAGGAGCCCAAACTGCCAAGTTCTCTGGGTTTGCCAACAACAAGGTTTATGGTGTATTGCCGTCAAACCAACTAACAAGGTTATTTGATAACGTACCGTTAAAGGCAAAGGCTCAAGAGTTAATCAGCAGCCGGATTATCTACGGAAACTATACCCAGTTCTACAACATTGTATCCATAACTGGAAAGGGCATTGTTCCAAACTACTCCGTAAGTATTGTTAGCGAGGCCAGGATAGCTGGAAATGTCAATAAGCCTATTAAAACACTCCACTCTGACAGGGGATACGAGGTTGGCATATCCTACATGGACGACTACGGTAGAATGAGCACCGTATTAACATCAACTACAAATACAGCAAGTGTTTCATCGACAAACTCAGATACAAGCAATTACTTAAAGGTTAACATAATAAGTGAGGCTCCTGCATTTGCTACTAAGTACAGAATATTTGTAAAGCAAGCAAAGGGACAGTACTACACCATATTCCCAAATATTTTTTATACTGATGGAATATATACGTATTTCATGATCAACGAGTCTGACGTGGACAAGGTTCACGCCAATGACTACATTGTATTCAAGTTAAACCCTAATGGAATTACGTACAGCAATAAAGAATTCAAAGTACTTGATGTAGGTGTAAAAGAAAAGGACTTTTTAAACAACAAAAAGAACCAGATATCTGGTGTGTACATGAAGGTAAAGACCGATGGAAACGTTGCGTTTTCTCCCACAAACCTACTTGTAAACAAGACAACAAGTTTCGGCGCCAACTCTGCGAGAGCATCTAGGTTTGGTGTTCTTGGGTTTAGTTGTTCAACCTCTGCTGTAGCTATAAACCCCATACTAAATGCACACTCCTTTTCTGAAGATCCCATTTTTTATGGGTCTGGGAGTAACGACCTAGCTACAGTTTCAAAGACAAGCATTGTACCAACAGATAGACGTATATACATAGAAATTGATGGTAGAACTGCGGCTGGTATAGACACATTTAAATATTACGTAACGTCAAGAGATGTTGCAGGAGGTGTCATTGCTCAAAACGTACCTATAACAGCGTTAAATCAAGTCTTAGTAGCACCGTTTGTAAATATTTGTACAATTAGATTTGCAAAAACAACTGGACATGAGGTTGGAGACGCTTGGAGAATAAATCAAAGGGCTGAATGGGGTAGCGCACAAGCCAATACCGTATTTAATGGGCCGCTTATATTTAGAGGTGATTCTGATGGATTTGGTGGAGTTGCCTCAATACCAAAAGACGCAACTGCTATTAATGGGGGTGCGGTTATCACTATTAAGATAAACGAGACAAGGGTTGCCGGTGGAGAGGGACAGCCAGAACAGACATTTATATCGTCAAGGGATTATGTAAACATTGAAGAATGGTTTTTTGAAGATGGCATTTACGAGAAATTTGTAATGACTGCTAGAAATCAGAACCAGGGGGCAGTAACAGTATTTTTCAGAAGGTGTAGCGGATACACAGTTGTTCAAAACGGAGGTCAATCTGTGACTCAGGTAAATCAAACAGACAATGGTGACATTAGAATGTTTATCCGTGGACATGCAGATGCAGATAGCGACGAGTTTAAGAGCGGTAATTTTGGACGTTGTTTTAGAGCAATCCTTACAGTTGACTGCACAATTACACAGTCAAAGAACAAGACCATAATCGAGACACAGCCAAAGAATACAGACATTGACATATACCACGAGACAGAGACATTCGCGGTTACTAATGGTCTGCACTCTGGAACAAATGGTCAAAACCAATCTAGAGACACAGCGGGAACCATCCGGAAACCTGCAGTAGTAGACTTGGTGAATGTATACAATGCGTACTGTTTTAGAAATGGTGTTGAGAGCGATCGTATTCGTGATGACTTTAATGGATCGTACATGCAGTACAGTCCACGTGTTTCTTCTACGATTGAGAATTATGAGCAGGAACGTGTTCCACACGGACTGACTTACAGTGGTGTTTTCAGACAGGACACCGGAACAAACAGATTAAACGAGTTCAACCTATCTACTGCCAACTTTAAGTACGTTGACCGTTTCTTTGGAAGCATTCAAAAACTGTACGCTCGTGACACAAACTTGATTGTATTCCAAGAGGACAAGATATCTACCGTTCTTTACGGAAAGAACTTGCTAAGTGACTCTACCGGTGGTGGAGCTATCGCTAGCATACCAGAGGTCCTAGGAACGCAGATCTCCTTCGTTGGCGAGTACGGTATCAGTCTAAACCCAGAGAGCTTTGCTACTTGGGGGAACGACATGTTCTTTACAGATGCAAGGCGTGGCGTTGTATTGACCATATCTGGAAATGACCTAGGAGAGATTTCTATCCAAGGGATGAAGGACTGGTTCAGAGACTTGTTCATTGAAGGAACCAACAAGCAGAAGATCGGGGTTCTAGATCCGTACAGTCAAATGTATGTACTAACCTCGAACGACATTACGTCTAGTCCTTGTCAACTGTCTATATCTCCGCTATCGGTAACTTTACCAAATCAGGTACTCACAAACCCCGTAAACATATTTGACATTCAATCTAACTCAGGATGGGTGATCACCGGGATGCCGGTATGGATGACCGTATCTCCATCGAGTGGAACAGGGGATCAAGACGTTATGGCAGACATTGCCACAAATAATACACTGGTTACAAGAAGTGCGGTTCTTACAATTACAGCTTCTTGTGGAAATGTAGTCACATTCACTGTGATTCAGACAGGAAAGCAACTTGTAAGAAGAGGAAGCGTAGTTATTGGTGGAAGCGGAGACAGTGGGACTGTCAGTACGCAGAAGTACAACTACAGCAGCTCTGGGACACTTGGATACGAGTTTACAGATACATCCTTTACTCCGGCTCCGGTCAGCTTGTTCAATACGTTTGGCGCTCCTGGAGGTACCGATGGCGTTCCAAACCCTGGAGACACGGTTACATTGTATGCGTATACTACCACTACTAGCCCCTCTGGAATCCCAGCAACCCCATTTTTACCGGGCCTTGGAAACAAAGCGTACTACTTGGTGTCTAATACACAGTACACAAATGCAGACTACTTGACAATGTTGTCTCTTGCGACTCCCGTCACAATGACACTTGCTGGCTCTGAGTATAGCGGAACATTCACGTATCTTACGCCATCCAATGAGCAGTACCTGTACTTGCTTTGGGACTACAGAAACATCATAGCCTGCGGAGCTACCGCATCTTACTCTGGAACTGCATTGACATCTGAGACTACAGTAACCACTGGATCTGCAAATGGAAATATTACATTCAACTATGACGCTCAGTCTACACCTGACAGGTTTGTTATTACATTGAATGGTGGTGTAGTTGCAGATAGTGGCTATGTTGGGCTTAATAGCTCCGCTAACTACAATGCGCTGATCGCGGCTGGCGTTGACGCTAGCGACATCAAGTTAGTTTCTCCATATGATGGACTTGTTAATAACAGCACAGGAACCTTGAAGTTCACCAAAACTCAAGCCGGAAACCCAACACTGACTGTTTACTCTCCACTATCATCAAATGGATGGAGCGTTGTTACTGCGTGTGCGAGTTTGAATACCGTAACAATTGATACCACAAATGGTACACTTGCAAATGTTTGCGCTCAGACGCCGGCCACTGTTAAGTATCATAACGGGCCTTCTGCTACTCCAACGGTTGGTGTTGTCGTTTACAACGAGTCCACCGGAACAACTGTTTATAACGGAGGGAATGCATACCACAAGTTTGGGACTTCTTACGCATTTATCACATCGTCTGGTTTTATAACAGAGGTTGGATCTTGTATTTGCGCTGAAACATTTTCTCCAATCGTTACAATGTCTGACATTGAGATTGGTCTTAATGTCAATGTATCCATCAAAGTAGCGGCAACAAATAATCCAACAAGCTATAACCTAGTTACGAATTGTACCGCCTTCACTTTATATGGTGGCACAGACGGCGCTGTATTCTACGGTGCAAACTGTGAGACCGGATACTACGAGACATGGCCAGTATCTGCATATGAGACAAGTTCAAAGTGCTTTACAGCTGGTACTGTAACAAAGTTGTCTGGATCTGCCGATGCGACGCTAGAGGCCACTGGGGCCTGCGGTGAAACATCTTTACCATTTGGCATTACCTTTGATAGCACAACCGGATTCTTGTCAGGAATTGTAGAGGGAGAGGGACAGTACAAGGCTACATTTAATGCTACAAACTGTTTTGGTACTGGACCAAATACCACTATTAACATCTCGGCCATTCAGGTAGATGTTCCTGCAACTGCATTCCAAATAAACGCAGACGATCAGGCTAGCGCCGCAGCTGCGTGTGCACTGGTTCCAGAAGTTTGGGTGACCCTTTACCATAACGGATACTACACGTACCCAATACTTGGTGACACGGTTTATATCCAGTCTAGGGGCGGAAATACTTTTGACGGTAATAACTTATGGTATGCGATCAATAATAATCAGGCAATTCAGATCAGTGATGACGGGGTTGTCACTGCGGTATTCAACTGCGGCTCAACGCCTCCAACACCTCCGACACCTCCAGCCGGAAACTACTACACCGCTGTTCTATGTAATAGTACATACAGTGCCGTCCTTTACGATGCTGTAGTTCGTGTTGTTGCGTCTGGAACTAAGCTGAAGACCACTGACGGGAACTGCTGGACTGTAGGAGCTGCGGTGCTTCCAATAGCGACTAGCTTCAACATACCAACCACTATCGTGACATTTGCAAGCTGTGCAACGTGTACTGGTACATCTCCTGCACTTACAGAGGTATTCTTGACCGATGCCGGTAGTAAGGCTGGTGTGTGTGCTTCTCCTAACTACTACTCTTACTGGACCAATGGAACGGTAGGAACTAGCGGAACATTGTACATGAACTCTGTGGGAACTGTCGTAGCACCTGCTGGATACTACAAGAATCAGGCAGCTCCAACAAATGCACACTACTGGAACGGAACGGCTTGGACACTGACAGAAGCTTGCTAATATCGTAACTTTGCATAATGGCTAACTATACTCTCACATACTCCCCAGCGCTCGAAGGGTGGACATCGTTCCACTCCTATTTTCCAGAGTGGATGGAACACATGAACAGCTTCATGTATACATTCAAAAACGGGGAGATGTGGAAACACAATACCAATGCAACTCGCAATAGGTGGTACAATGTAAATTACCCATCGACTATTACCGTTATATTGAACGATGCTCCGGCCGAGACCAAGATGTTCAAGACCCTGTCTTACGACTCGGACCACAGGTGGTCTGCCTCTGTAATCACGGACCTAAGCGCCGGATCGATGGCAAGCAGTTACTTTGAGGAGAAGGAGGGTGGTTACTTTACATACATTAGAAGGAATCCAAATACCATCGACTTCAAGGCTCTGTCTACGCAGGGTATCGGTAAGGTGGCTCTGGCTACGATCGCTCCAGGAACAGGTTATCTTAGCGTGTTCTTTAACTTTGAAATACCAAACTCTATAAGCGTGTTTGATCCGACAGTGTCGCCACCGAGTGGGGGTGACGTGTTGTACATTGTAGATGCAATTACCAGTGTCATTAAGCTGATCGGAAATGTTGATGAAATCATCAATGACCCAAGCACCGGGAACAGGATAGTTGTAAAAGCCCCTGCCAATGTTGCAAATATTAACGACTTTGCCTATGTCATTAAAAACGCAGTAGCCGAGTCTTACGGAGCTAGGGGTTACTACATGGAAACAACGCTCACAAACACTGACACAGAAGCTGTTGAATTATTTGCAATTTCTTCACAGATATTTAAAAGTTACCCATAACTTCGCTATCTTTGCGTAGCAATGGGTTTTCAGGCAAGGTTTCTTACAGAGAACGATTACGACAACATCTTATGTGGATGGTGGTCTGATTGGAGATGGACGCCTCCTTCCAAAGACTTCTTGCCAGACAATGGCAATGGTGGAGTTATCGTATCAAAAGACGGTACCGACATCTGCGCTGGATATCTTTACTTTACCAATTCTAAAGCAGTATGGGTAGAGTTTGTGGTGTCTAATATCAACTACAAGGACAAGGATAGGAAGCAAGCTATTATGTTCTTAGTTGACACATTGACTGAATATGCGAAACTAAACGGAGCGAAGTACGCTTATGTTTCTTTGAAGAGCCAGCCACTGATCAATAAGTTTATTGAGTGTGGCTTTCAACAGGGCAGCGTTGGTTGTACGGAACTCATAAAAACATTATAAAATGCCGGCAGTAACATCAATCATAGCAGCAGCAGGAGCCGCAGCAAGCGCTGGACAGGCAGTTGCTGCCAACCAAAGAAGAAAGAAAGACGAGGCAGCAGCTAAAGAGGCTGCATCGCGTCTTCGTGGTTTAACAGAGACCGACTACTCGGCTGGTCTTCAAGTCCCTACAATGGGGTACAACTTGGCTCAGCAGGGTATTCAGCAACAAGCAGCTTCTGGACTACAGGCCTTGCAAGAGACTGGGGCCGCTGGCGTTCTCGGTGGTGTACCATCACTAGTACAGGCTGGAAATCAGGCCAACCAAGAGTTATCCGCTGACCTTCAGCAAGCCGAATACAACAGAGACTTGTACCGTTCACAGAACAGACAGGGCATTGAGGGCCGAAAAATGGAAAGAGAGTTTGACCTAGGCGCAAATGAATTGCAGGGAGCTCAAATGTCTGCACTTCAAAACAAGCAAATGGTAAACGAGGGAGTCTCTGGTGCATTCTCTGGACTAACGTCGATGGGAGAGTCTATTGCTACAAACCAAGCACTGTATAAAAACCAAGCAAAAGTGACACCGGCTGGCAACACTACGATGCAGCAAGCAATTGCACCATTCCAGGCCCCCACGAATAGTTCACTGAGAACAACTGGAACACCCATGATTAAGTCATATGGTCCTGCCCCTGAAATGGGAATGGCGCCTATGGGAACAAATACTTTTGGTAATACTTCATACGCTCCAGGATACACCCCTTATGGATACTACCCTGGTTTAACAACGCCATTTAAAAGATAATGGTAGAATACTTAGGTTATCAAGGAAGGGCCGACGGGGTTGATTGGGCTGGAATAGCTGACAAGGCTATTACTGGCTACAATACGATACAAAAAGATCGTGACGAGCAGCGTGCTTCTCTTGAGAAGTCTGCTGATGATTTAGTTTCTGCGTCAAAGCAGTACAAGCCTGGTCAGTCAAATGTATTTAACGAGAAGATTTTACAGGGTGCGGACCGTGTAAGGGCTAATACACTAGACCTTAAGAAGGAATTGATGGCCGGAAGGATTACACCTACCGAGTACAAGGCCCGTGTTGGAAAGATGTCTGGGGACTGGAAGCTAGTAGGTGACTTCGCTAAGTCTTACAACGATATTATAACTAAGAACACAGAGTACTTGAACGACCCAAAGTCGTCAGCTCTTGGGGCATACATGCTTGAAAAGCAGGCAGGTTTGTCAGACTTGTCAGGCAAGAATTTTGTAGTAGACGAAAGTGGTTCAATAGTTTTATCTGACCCAAACTCCGGGATGGTAATTGACTTTATGTCTATGCTAAACCCAGAGAACCAAACACCAGAGAAGGTGGACTTGCTTGGTCAGGTTGCTGGTTTTACAAAAAACCTAGGCGCTGTTACTGGATACGATAAAGGTTTCTGGACCAAGTCTGCTCAGTTAAACCCTGCATACACAAAGGCAAAGCAAAACTTTGCATCTTCTTTGTTAAAGAATCCAAGGTCAGCCGCTAGTATATTGTCTGACTATGTTGGAGATTACGAGTTCTACGAGACCGAGCAGCAGAAGAAGAATATCCCTGCAGGCAAGGGTATTCAGTTGGTCATGGGACCAAATGGTATTGCTACGCCTAAGCTCACCCCAGAGCAGCTAAAGGCCGCTCAAGCTGTAATCGAAAGACAGGTAGACGCAGAGGTAGATAAGCTAAGAGAGAAGCCAGAGGCGGTTAAATATGAGGCGCCATCTAGCGCTCAAGTATCGGAGGGTCAAAAGCAGCAAAGATATGCCAACAGAAGGGAGAACCTAGACGCAATGTTTAGCGACAAGACCGGTAGAGCTGCTACGTCTTATCTTAAAGATTTGACATATCCAGGGACAAAGGAAAAGATTGAAAAGATTTCATTTGCTCCAGATGGTCACGTTCAGTTCCAAACATATTCAATGAGAACCACAAAGAGGAAGGAAAAGAATAAAGCGGGAAGGTACGAGTTTGTTGATGTTGTAGAGAAGGTAATTAACCCACAGCTAAGATCTCCCCTAGGAGACCAAGCAATTGGTATCATGAATCAAATATTGAATACACAGGGTGGAGATGCAAACATTCCTATCGACTTCGTTTACGGAGCATCTGAATTTGCACCAGCTAAGAATGCACCAACAAAGAAAAAATTACCAGGAACATAAACATGCCAAATAAAATAGACGCTCTTTATTCAGAAGTATCCAAGTCATACGAAGTAGGCTCGATTGACGACTTTAAGAAATATTTGGCCGATCCTAAAAAGAGACAGTTATTTTTTAAAGAAGTAATTGCACCTGAGTATGACGTGAAGTCTATCGACGACTTTGACGAGGCATACGGATTTAAAAAAAAAAGTACGGAGTCTCCTTCTCAAGGGGCTCAAAAAGATATTTTCTCGGTTTCTGGAGAGACGCCGAAAGCTGGGCCTTCGGCACCTTCTGCAAGGAAACGCTATGATGTAACGGGCCAGAAGGTAGAGCCTACTCAACCCGTAAAACCAACCGCACAACTTACTCAAAGAGATCTAGACATTATGATGCCCTTCATGGGCACTCCTGCACAGACCAATGTTATTGGTGAAGCTCCTATTGAGCAGCCAAATCCATTCGCAGAAGAGGTTAAAAAGGCTGCAAATATATTAACAAAGAAAAGCCCAGAAGGTGATGCATTTACCGCTGGTATTATCAAAGAAAAGCCACCAACAAAAACATATGCGAAAGAGGTTTTAAATGCCGTAGAAGGCCCCGAAGCCCCGAGCTATATTGACAAGATAGTATATGGTTCTGTAGCTGCTGGAACTCTAGCAGACAAGGTTGCCTCTATAAGTGGGAAGAAAAATGCAGACGATATAGACTTCGAGGAAATAGCTAGTCTTAATAAAATCATACAAGACAATGCAATTGAAGACGAGGGTGGTATAGTTGGTTTCATCAAAAATATACCAAACGTTTTTTTATCTTCATTAATATCAATGGGTGCAGCATATAAGCCGGCCCTAGCAGGAGCTGGTACTGGAGCAGCAACTGGATCTGTGTTCCCAATTGTCGGAACAGCAGCTGGTGCTGCCGCTGGATTTGCTGGCGGATCTTCGTTAGCATTAGAGTATTCAAGTTCATTGATGGGGTCTCTTAGAGATGCTGGAATAGATATTACAAGTGAGGAGGATTTAAAATCAGCATTTTCAAATCCCGAAAAAATACAAGAGGCTAGATCTTATGCAATGAAAAGGGGTATTCCAGTCGCCCTTTTCGATATGGTGTCTGGTGGTCTTGCTGGTAAAATAGGTAAGACTACTGCAAAATCAACAGCAAAAGAAATATTTAAAGCAGGTGCAAAAGAAACTGCTGTTCAGGCCGTTCTTGGAGGAGCCGGGGAAGCTACTGCTCAAGTTATTGCTGATGGCGAGTTAGATGGTCGCCAAATTGCTTACGAGATGGTAGCCGAGCCTGTCTCTGCCATACCATCATCAGCCATTAACTATCTTGGAGAAAAAGCCAAGACGGCCGCTGAAAAGAAATATGTAGAGAGATTGGCTACTGACGCTGACTTGAAAGTTAAAAGCGATGTGGCTATGATTGTTAATCCGGAGATTGCAGACGCATCTAAGAAGATTAATCAATATAGGAAATTAAAGGAGGAGGCTGTAAGCCAAACTGCCAAGGACGAGTACGACAGAATAATTGCACAAGAAAGAGAGAAGAAGTATACAGCATACGATAAGTTTTTCCCAGGGTTTGACAGCATGTCAGAGGAGAAGAAGCAAGAGGCGTATGCACTTCTTGAAGATATTAATAAAACAATGGCCGAGTACAATGCTGCCGAAAGTCCAGCAGAGAAGAAAATCCTCGGTCAAGTATTGTCTAATAAAGTAAAACAATTAAAAGGAGATGCCGTTCAAGAGCAAACAACAAGTGAAGTACCTGTACAGCCAGAAGCCAGAGTTGGCGAAGAAGTGGTCGAAGGAAAACCCCAACCAGAACCTGAAGTCGTTACCGAAGAAGGTCAAGCCAAAAAAGAAGTAGCACAGCAATATATTGCCGATCTACAAGAGACCAAGCAATCTGATCCAGAACAGTACTGGTCTGTTGACTCTGTAACAGAAGAAGCGGCTAAAGAAGGTACCGTAATCACAGATGAAGATGGTGGCGTTGTGGTTTCTAAGGATGGTGACATTAAAGGTCTATTTAAGAAGGCTGCATCAAAGGCTAAGGGAGTTGCTCAGAAGTTGCTTCAGAAAGCTGTTGAGGCTGGTGGTATTAAGTTAGACAATTTCGATAACTATCTTACTCCAGTTTACGAGAAGGCTGGTTTTAGGGTTGTATCTAGACTTCCATTCAACGAGCAGTACGCTCCAGAAGGATGGAACAAAGAGAAGCACGGAACACCGGATGTCGTAGCCATGGTGTACGACCCACAGAACAAGCTTGATATTCAAGAGCAGAAGTTTGAGAATTACGATGAGGCTATGGCGTATCGTGATCAACTTGTGGAGCAAGCCAAGACCGAGTATCCAATGCAAAGTAACTTTGACGAGGCTGTTAACAAGTCTGCTCAGGCGCTTAACGTAGTGGCACCGGATTTGAAGGTAATCGTTGGAGACAATATTGACGATGTACAGAACCGTATCGTAGAGGCTATCGCACCATTGATTGGAGAGAGACAGGCCGTACAGACAGCTGAAGAATTTGCTACTGGAACCAAGGGACAAACGATCTTTGTTGATGGCAAGCCTTTCGCTGTGGTATTCGATAAGACTACCGCGGATAGCCGTACCGCAGGACATGAGGCATGGGAAGTAATGCTGAACGATGCGTTCGGCAACGATCAAGCCAAGTTCAAGGAGTTTACAGCAGGCATCGATGCTCAACTAAGGGCTCAAGGATTTGGCGATATCGCTGATGCTTTGGACGCATTCGCTAGCCAGAAGGGCTACGAAGCCGTAAAATACTCGGAGTACATGGCTGAGCTTGGTGGCATGTTGGTAGAGGCTGGTTTCGGAAAGGGCCCACTAACGGCTCAACAAAAGACATTACTACAGAAGATCGGTGACATCATCAATAAGTTCGCTGAGCTATTCACAGGCAAGAAGCAGTTCTTAGATCAGGCGACCCCAGAGGATATCCTTGGTTTCATGGTGACTATCTCTGAGAAGGTTGCTAAGGGAGAGGACGTGTCAAGCTTCTTTAGACCAACTGAAAACACCGAAACAATAAAAGATACCAAGAAAGTGCTTTCAAATAGAAGCCAAAAGATTGGAGACTTTGATATTCAATACTTTGAAGACGAAGCTCAATTTAAGGATTTGGTTGATCGCGGATTAGTTGTTCAAAATGCATCTATTGACGAGGCTGCTGGTCAGCCAGTAGCTACGCATCAGCCAGACAATTTGCTTGTAGGTAATGTAAATTACAAAGGAAAGCAGATCATGGAAGGCAATGGTGGGATTTATTATGTATTGAAGTTTGGCAATGTATGGGCATCTGGAAAACAAACCAGTGCTAAAACTCTTTCCAATTACATAAACAAATCACGCAAGGAGTCTACTGACGGAATTGGCCGTATGGTCTTAGTTCGTGGAAGTCAAGACAAGATGATTAGTTCTGTTCAAGGAGTAAAGGCAGCAATGCGTATCCTAGAGGAACTTGTTTTTGACAATCTTATTTCTACCTCTGATTTCAGAAAAGCTTTGACAGTTGCAGGTAAGGCTTATAACATCGATTTTTCTGGAAGTAATTCTGCCAAGCAAATTCAAAAGGATATTGAAGACAAGTTCATGAACGTATCCGATTCTACATTTGCTAGACGTGGAGATTTCTTCAGTACACTTGTTAATGAGATTGGAAAGCTAGATTCTGCTAAGAAAAATATTAAGGAAATACAAAAAGCTTTAGGAGCTACTAAAAATATTCAGTTCTCAAAGGGTGGTATCCGTCAACAGATAGGAACAGTACTTACCGAAAGACTTCTTATTGGTCTTGATTCTGGAAATGCATATGCAATTGTTGAAGTAGATGAAGACGTTGTAGTAAAAAAAGACGACCAACATCCAAGCTATCCTTTTTCTATTGTAACAAAAAGTGGTAAGCCACCAGTATTAAAGGTATTTAACTATAGACCAAAAGCTATTGAAGCCATTACGACTATGTCTGGGGAGAAGGCGTCAAACGCCAAGCTTGGTCTTGCCCAAATGGGGATGGGCATGGGTCGTATTGCTTCTGACAAAGAGATAGTAGTTAAGTCACGCTCACAGAAGTCTGTACCTGCAGTTGTAGACGAGGTTCTTACCGATGACGGAAAGGGCAACTATGTATTTGTTCACTACTCAAGAGCCAAGCGTGACACCATTAAGCCAATGTCTGGCTCTAAGGAAAACTTCACAAGCCGCGAAGAGGTTGCCGCCATCTCATCTGTTGGTGGTGTTGCAATGTACTACACCAAGCAGGGCCAGAAAGAACAGGGCGTTGGCAACGTTCCACACACCGTGTTGGTTCCTAAAGACAAGGTTTACTTCTACGGAACTACTGAAAGGGGTAAGGTGTCTAACGATCCAGAGAACTTCTATCCAGAAGCTCGACGCCGGTTCCAAGAGTACAAGAACATGAACAACCCAACAAGGCCAACCGAGTATGCGTTTGACTCAAACAATGCGGCTGCATGGATAACTAAAGTCGCCGCAGAGAACGGATACGACATGGTTGTTACCAATTGGGGAGCACCTAAGAGCTACAGAGCTCAGACAGTAAAAGAGTTGACCCCAGAGGCCGATTACACCGGATTTAAAGAAATTCCAGATGCTGTATTTGAAGTTGGAGACGAGGTGTTCCTTCAAGGAAGATATGGAAACATAACCGAGGTTGACGGGGATGTCTTGACAATAAAGTCAGAGAACAGGCTTGGATCATTTGACACAAGCAAGTTCCAAGTGACCAACTTTACCAGAGACAGGATCTTGTTAATCGAAAAGGCAAAGCCAACCATAACCGTAAGAGCTCAGAAAAAAAGTGACTACACAGACGAGCAGTATTCTGAAATGTCAAGAAATGGCATTTTGTTTCATGCCGGAAGTTCTGCTATAGAAAAATTGGACCCGTCAAAAATCAAAGGAGGAGCTAGAGCTAGGTATGGTTGGGGAGTGTATTTTGCTAGCACAATATTTAAAGCTTCTGAATATGGAAGTATGATTACCTTCTTAGACTCAAAACAACTAAACTTTCTTGACATAAGCAGCAGGGTAACAGATGAGCTAATATCTGAGTTAGAAAAGGTAAAAGACAAAGATGTTTATTACGATTTGTTTATTAGCAAGATGAAAGGAATGATTGGTGTGAATATCAATGATGCTAGAAACAGAATGTCAGATTTTATTCGTTGGGATTATGACGAGTTATGGTCTAAGATGTTTATGGATGCTGGATATGATGGGTTTAATCAAGTTGATTACGAATATGTCGTGTTTAACATGGAAAAAGCTGACCAAGCAATTGTTCAAGAACCATTGTCAGTCACCACTCGCGCTCAAAAGGTAGACGTTACCGTCATCCCTGGATACGAGAGAATGATGGGCGAGGTTGAAGGAATTATCGAGAAGACGTTGAACCGTGGTGGAAGCTACAACCAGGCAAGCGCCAACGCAATTGGATACATCCAAAAGTCAGCGGTATACGAAAAGGCCGATGACTCTCAGCGTGAGCAGATCATCCGCGACTTCAAGAAGATCAGAGGCGATAAGTTTAAAGTAGCTCCGTCTGTGGCTAAAATACTAGGCCAGATCGAGGACGTCAAAAAGGTAACAGTAAAAGAGAGCACAGCACTGAAGGATCAGATCAAGTTGGAGGCCAAAGCAGCCAAGGACTCTGCAGCCTTTGTAAAGCAGCTCCGCATGGACATCTCTGGTAGGTTAAAGTCTATGGTTGGCCGTGGCATGATGTCTGCTAGACAGGCAACCGCTATTATCTCTCGCTACGACAAGATGAATATCTTAAACCCTGTAATGCGTGACCGTTTTGTAGACTACATGTCTAGGGTATTCCAAAGCGCCGAGTACATGGACAAGATCAAGGAAGCGTCAAAGCTTAGAGCGTCTATAAAGAAGGCCATGAAGTCACCTGCAAACCAAGCAGAGATTGCAAAGCTTGCTAAGGACTTTGGAGACATCGATCCGTCTCGTGTAGAGAATATTGACGACTATATCAACAACGCAACACAGATGCTAAACGCAGTGGCCAGAAAGACTGGAGACCCATTGATGCGTAGCCTTGTTAACGCTGCTGACATGGCATCTTATATTGAGACAGAAATAGAATCTCAAAGAGAGCAGATCAAGAACGAGCTACTAGACAAGTACAAAGAATTGGTTGACGCTGGTGTATTGTCAAGCGACATGACCATCAACGAGATCAAGAAGGTAATAGCCGCGATCGAGGAGAATGACAACGAGTCTGTTGCCAAGGAAGAGAAGGCCAAGGCCGCTGTCAAGGAAATGATGGCCGAGGTATCTCCATTGATTGTGCAGATCGTTAAGACCGGAGAGGATCCGTTCACGGGCGAGCCTATATCACTTACGCAGGACGAGAAGAAGTCATTGATCGCATTGACTAATATTGACACTGACAGTCTTTCATTGTCAGAGGCATTGCAGGTCCTTGAGTATGCTAACAACTTTGTTGCCAATGGCATTACTTCTGGTGTAGATGGAATGGTAAGCCTTTATCAAGGAGGACTAAATGCCGGAGAGTTAGTGGATGATGGCATCAAGTCTATCCCATTGAGCAAGTACTTCTCTAAGGCAGTTGGCAAGGTATGGGGCGAAGGATTCGCAACACTACCAATGCTTAACAAGTTGCTATGGGGCAATACAAGGCGTGCTATAATGGTCTCTGAGAAGGCCGGAATCAACGGAGTGTCCAATGGTAAGGCAAAGGCCCTAAAGATGGTTGATACGGCTGTTAAACAGTACGTAAAGCTATTCTCAAAGACCAAGGACTTCTTATCAAGTGAGAATGTTGTCGAGCGTGGTGTGTTTGCATTCATGTCTAGAAACGTGATCGGCGATGAATTCCAGGTGCAAGACGAATTTAATAGGCGCAAAACACTCATTGAGGAGACAATCCAGGCGCTAACTGATGTAGATAACAATACCGACGCAGAGATCAAGAAGGGTGAAGTCATCCAAAAGGTGTACGACAAGGTGTTGAAAGATGCCAAGAATATTAATGACGTCAAGAAAAATGTAAGTCAGATCAACCAAGACGCCGTAAACTGGTGGACGCAAAAGTGGTCTGAGAACTTTGATAGGATCGACGAGGTTTCTAGAAACGTGTACAACACACAATTGTCTAGAGACATTAACTACACTCCTGACAGGTTCCAGATGAAAGAGACGCCAACGGCTACTGAGGAAGAATTTGAATCCGGTTTCTTTGGAAACTTCGAGTACGTTGACACATCTAAGTCCGGATCATTGCGTCAGAATAATAGGATCAAGACACTTCCGAAGGACAAGAACGGAGTTAGAAAGCGTATCGTGAACCTTGACTTTGACGTGAATAATGTTAACGCATTAACAAGCGCCATGGTAGACGTAGAGACTGCTAGCTCTGTGATGCAGTTGAAGGGTTTTGTGACATCTAAAAACTTCTCAAAGCTTTTCTCAAACAAGAATGACAAGAACCTTTACAAGAAAAGACTTGTCAAGTATGTGGGCAGAGTTAAGGGTGGATCTTATGTAGACCAGAATGAGCTTGCAAAGGTAAACCGCTTTATCAACACGGTTGCATCTTTTGGTGTAGCTAAGGCATTGTTTAGTGCTGCTCAGCCATTCAAACAGTTTATTCCACCAATGTTGAATACACTTGCACAAACAAGAAGGTTTGACATTGGAGAGTTGTTCAGAGGAGGGATGGGCTTTATCGACAAATCTGGTTACCCTATCGCTAACCGTGGTATTGCATCTCAAGGTGAACTTAAGTCCATCAACAGACAGCTGGTAGAGGCAGAGAAAAATGTAGGTTCGCGTGTGTTAGACTTTTTTGCAAACATCAGTAACAAGTCTCTTGAGTTAATGCTTAAGAATCCTGACGTTTACGCTGCACGTGCATCTTGGATTTCATTCTACCTAAATGAACTTAAAAACCAAGGAAAGCCATCATCAAACATCGATTGGAGTACACACCAAGTAGACAAAAAAGCGGCTGACTACGCACAGGCAATGGTCGACTCTCAACAGAACATCAGTGACACTGACATGCAGGGTGAGATCTTTGCTAGCAAGCAGCCAGCTACTGTGTTCTTGAGACGTGCTGCACTTCCTTTGATGACATTCACATTGAACCAAAAGACTCGTATATGGTCTGACATTAGAACATTCTCAAATGGAGTATCTTCAAACGAAGACAAGATAGAGGCTGCCAAGTCATTGAGTGGAGCGCTTATTGAGTTAGTTGCATTCCAAGGCGTAGCACTTTTCTTCAAAGAGCTTTACAATGTTGTTGCAAACGCTATCATGGGAGAAGATGAGGACGAAGAGGAAAAGAAAATCAGAAAGATGAGACAGTCTCAATCCACTGCTCAGGCATTCATGAAGGACTTCTTCTTGCCACCGATCCCCGGAATGGACGTAGCTGCTAGTATGGGTATGAATTACCTTCTCGACGAGTCCGGACTCTCTGACGAATTGCCAGGGGCGTGGTTTGGTATCGAAGACGAAGAGCAGAAGTACAGACTGTACGATAAAATGAACCAAGGATACTTGGACATGCTAGGTACACAGGGTATCGCAATTGATAAGGGCCTTGATCTAATCGACTACTATGACGCTGCTATCGATGGTGAGTTCACTAAAGAGTACAACGGAAATAAAGTAAAAAAGGCCCTCATGGAAGAGGACCTTGATTTAGCTAGAATGAATGCTGTTATTATGACTGCTTATTATGGAGGTGTGTTGCCATCAGACATGGCTAACATCGTCAACATAATGAACAAGAAGATTCAGAAGAGAGCAGAGCAGGTAGACGAGGACTAGAACAAGTGAGTGATTCTAGCGACCTGCCCGTGCTCGGGGTGGTGGAGGAAGCCTTCCACCGCCTTGGGTGATCCGGTGTAACCATTTCTATGGTGCCAGCTATCTGTTCCAGACGGTGATCGAAGACTCTCCACAGTGACACCGATGTAGTCCTTAGACGTCTTGTGGTGTACGTGGTGTGTATACACATAGCGATGCTTGGTCTGTGACCATGACAGCGGTGACTCTTGAGCCATAAGCAATGGCAAGTCCTGTGCCTTGGCACCATCTCCATGTGTAGATCCAATCATATTGGTCCCGTACGTGTAATACTTTCTGTGTGCTATAGAGCAGTCGAAGGTAATGTTTTCGCACTTTGAGAACCATGACTGAATCGTGTCGGCCAAAAAGAATCCATTAGTATAGTCGTGGTTAGACGGATTGAAGCAGAAGTGTACATCTGCAACCGTTACCAGCATCTCGAGTATCTCAATGTAAAGCTGCTTGGCGATCAAGAAGTTGTCGTACCACATGCCATCGGTGTCCTGGAACGTACCAGACGTAGTGGTCCTCCTTGGCGTGTCGATGTGCAGGATATCGTTTCCAGCAATAAATAAGATCTTATCAATATTGAATCCAGCGGTCTTGTCTAGGATTCCCTTGACTCCCTCTCTGACTCTTTGGACAGCAATTTGGTTATTGTAGTCCTCGCCTGTCTCGAAAGAGCTAGCGAGCTTTCCAATGTGAATGTCTGCCGGGTCGATCACCAGTAGGTGCCCGTCCTTGCTATGACTTCTGTGGATGTGTTGGTACAAGGGTGCATAAGACTTCATCTGATCGATGATATCGTCTCTGATCTCCTCGTAAGATGGGGCAGCGTCTCCCTTTACGTTCATTGAGAAGTTCTTTCCCTTGTGCCAGTAATACTTTACCTTGTCAACGGGAACCCCTATTACGTTACACTCTTCAACCAAAGCTCTGTGCTTGGTGATCTGTCTGCATACCTCTTTTCTCACTGTCTCTTCAGACATTGGCAGATTGTACTTGTCCTTTAGGGACTTGGCAATCTGGGTCTTATTGAGTTTGCCTTCGGCAAAAAGCTCAACAGCCTCTTGTTTATATGATTTCATTTGTGTGGGTCGCTTGAATATCCTTTAACAAAGGTATCATAGCCTCAACGATCTTCTTCACTTCCTTGTTCTCCTGGTCCATCATAGCCTCGTAGAGGTCTGTACACAGGCTGTTCAACTCATCCATAACCGAGTTGACGTAGTTAGATATGTTCTTGTGTTCTGGTTTCATGGTATTTAAAACAATGGGGCCGGAAAATTCCAAACCCCAATGTTACCCAACGAGATATGAACAAGGCAAAGATAATCAGACCATAGCCTGAGTTATCAACAAATTGTACGCAAACATTTGCCACTATTTCTATTTATTGGCAATTATTAGTAATTATGCCGCATTATAGTTCGGCATAAAATTGGTTACTTTTGTAACAATGTATATAGACCACATAAAAGAATACCAGATGATTCAAAGTTTGATTCGTCAGGTGCCAGCAGTAGACCCAATTACCACTGTTGTATTAAACGTGTCTCCAGACTACTCTAGTAGTATCTCGATGCACATGGCTCACCATTTGTCTGTAGGTGGCAAGATGCTCGACATGTTCCCTGTCGACGTTCCTTTTCCAAAAGAAAGCAAGGAGTCATATGAGAATTTATTTAGAAAGTCTTCAGCATTTTTCCCGAAGGTGTACGATAAAGTGATCTTGTGCGAGGCCGCTGTATTGTCTGGGAATAATTACATTTGGATAAAGCAAGTTCTATTAGACTTGGGATATAAGAATGACCAAATCATAACCACCTCATTGATAGAGATGACAACTAGTGTTTTTAATTGTGACTATGTAGCAGAGTATTCGACAAAGATGCCGGAGTTCTATTACGAGCGATACAATAAACACTGGGACGCTTAAAAGCAAATATATGCACAAAGTAGCGAAAAGCAATACCTTGTGCAAAAAATCCTTATTTGCCATTTTTGTGAAAAATAACCATTATATTGTGCAATTTGTGCTATTTTTGGCACATTTAACCATTATAATGTGCAATTATTGTACAATAATGTCCTTTAAGACACCCAAAACTATGTCAATATGATCTTTATATGACCGGTTATTCCGCCATTACTTGATTTGTTGTCAAATAATGGCGGGTTATACGGACAATAACCGATTAACGTCCAGTTTATTTACATAAAAACTGGACTATGAAACTTCGCAACCGGTTCCTCCAGCGCAAGCAGCTTGGTCCATTAGGCTCGTCTTGTCGCTAATCTCTACAATTTTTGCGACATCCAAAGCGTTAAGATTTGTAACGAGTTGATCGTACTTCTCCTTTGTAATGGTCTCGAACGGAGTCTGAACGTACGTTCCAAGGTCCTTTGGCAAGAAAGATAGTCCGTTGAAGAACTGCTTGTTCTCCCACAACCACTCTCCAACTGCCGGCCACTCGGACTGACCCATGCTCACAGTAGCGCTTACGTTGTGTGTGTTATCTCCACGCACGTGTCCCGGTGTGATCCAGTACTCGTGGAAGTACTTGACACGCTCCAAGAACTGAATAGCGTTCTCGTCATTCCTAGTGATGGCACCAATCGGTGCAGACTGAGGAACAGACACGACGGCTTGCTGCTGTGGCTTGAACACGTCATCCTCCAACATCTCAGGATGGTAGATCGACAGGTATGTGTACATCGCCTCATTCTTTCCAATACGCATTCTACGGACGTAATACTCGTCGTGCCATGCATGGATACCAGATGAAGTCCCCAAGACCAAGGAAGAGGTCCCAGATGGCTTCACGCACGTGATGCGAGCTGCCGGGTTGATTCCGATCATCTCAGACACAGACACGTTTGCGTATATCGCTTGGTTGACTGCCAGCTGAAGGTTCATCTTCATCACCGGACCGCTAGCGATACCGGTCATTCCGATTCCCAACAATGCCTCGCGCTCTGTGGTCTCTTTCCAGATGGGACGCAGGTAATGAAAGTCAGTGTAAGATGCCTGCATGGTTCCAATAACAGATGCCCAGTACACGCGATCGTTCAAGTCGTCCTGGTCCTTGATGTCAGAGGCGTTCACCTCTACCAAGTTACAGAACTGGAATGGGTTCAACGCAATCTCGGCGCAGGGGTTGGTGCCCATGGTCTCGTTGTCGCTGAAGTAAAATCCGGGCTCTCCAGAATTGCTCAGCTCAATTTTTTTCCATAGACCAAGGAACTCCTCTTTAGATACACTATCACGCTTTAGGATGGCAGAGTTATTTGCACGTGCACGCTGTGGGTTCAGTTCCCACCAGTTGCCGAACTTAGACGTGAGCATGTCCTCGTCGTCAAGATCAAACAACGCAATCATCGCGCTTCTTCTGATACCACCACTTAATACCGCATCTGCGATAAAGCACATGATGTCGTGACACTCTACAGATGTAAGCCTGTCACCGTCCGACTTGCGGTCCAATACTGACTGGATGTGCATCAAGCAGATCTTCAATGGCTCCGGTCCCGGGGCAACACCACCAGACGTGATAAGCCTTTCTCCCTTTGCTCTGATCGCACGGAAGTCGAAGCTAGGTACTGTGGCGCTAAGGCCCAAGTAACCTTTGATCAAAGCCTTTACAGCGTCTGCCCAACCCTCGATAGAGTCACCGACCAAGTACCTACGAGTCTTGGTTCCCTTGGCAATTGCTGGAAGCTTATCAATGTTAAATGACTGCACCGAGTATCCAACACCAGTTCCACAAAGAAGCAAGAACATGGTCTCAGAGAACGCACGGTAATCGTCAACTGATAAATAACTACAATTAAAAAGTCTAGAATTGTTTACTTCGATTGGTCTTCCACCAAACTGCAAAGAGCGCATAGACGGGAGGATCTTTTTGGCATATACCAACTCATAAGCTCTCTCGATCAAGGCGGTCATCTGAGGAAACTTTCTCAAGTGCATTTCCTTGTTGCGTGTAACAAGTTCGGTCCATGTCTCTCTTCTGTTCAACTCAGGTACGAAGCGGGCATACTTAGACCATACTACTAAATCCGATAAAATCTCTTTCTCTAGTTCCATACCTTAAAACGCTTTACCATGCTTGTAACCCCTTGTTGAATTGTAGGCCATCTTAAGTTGAATGTGATTCTGAAGGTCAATATTAAGACCACCACATAAATCAAATAGACGTATACAAACGTCTGCCAGCTCGTCCTCGAAGCTAGACTTAATATTATTTCTAAAAATTTCTGCATACTCTTCTTTTGTGCCCCCTCTTGCGAAGAAGTCGTCTGACAATAATTCTACGGCAGACTTGTCTGCGTAATGATTTTTCCTCAAGGCCTCTAGTGCCTCCGCTGCTTCAGATACGATCAACATCAACATCTCTGGTTTGTTGCGTTCTGTGTCCCAAAACCCGTTGGCTTTGGCTGTTCCGTGTGCTTGTGATATTAGCTTTTTCATAATAGTTCTTTAAATTTTTCCATTGAGTCGCAGACTAAGGCCTCGACTCCTATCTCTTTTAATTCTTTAATCCGATACTCTTGCAGTGGCCGGGCCTTACCTCCCTCTCTCTTGACCTCAACAAAGACAGTTCTCCCTTCCCTATACATATACAGATCGGGGATCCCTGGTTTATTAGTGCTCAAAAGTTTTAGGACGTACCACCCGTTTTCCTCAGCAAGCTTGATCATCTTTGATTGCAGCTTAGATTCCAACATGGGACTACAAAGATAATAAATCCTTCTTGAAATGCGATACCGTGTAAGGTTTTTTTCCTTGAACAACCTTATAAATTTTCTCCTCGATACCGCCCTCAGCAAAGACCCAGTACACGTTATTCTCTAGCCTGTCCATCGTAGTTAGGCGATCCCGGCTCTGCCAGTAAGACGTGGCCGAAAAGTCAATGTTGTAGTAGACCAAGTAGTCGGCTTGCATCAAAGAGATTCCCTCACGCCCCGTAACAATTTGTATAGCAAAATTGTTACAATCACCTGCATGAAATTTTCCTAAATCGGTGGTCATATCTTCTTGAAAGACAGACAACAAGCTTTCTAGCTCTGCCTGGAACTTGTAGAATACCGCTATGCGTTTTCCTGCAAAGTGCTCCTTAATAAACTCAGACTTCGTGTTGTCAAAGACCAGCCTGTTCCCTGACTCAAGGATAACAGTTCCGCTGTAGATCTGGTGCAGCTTCTGCATCAGCTTTACCGGCGTGTCAGCAAGTATCACGTCGCTCTTGCCCTCGAAGACCAGGTCCTTCTTCAGCTTGTCTGCGATCTTGTAAGTGGTCTCGTTCATCTTGACCATGAGAACGTGCTCGTTTACCTTGGATGTAAATCCGGCCTCATCCTGCGTGTAGCTGATCATGTAAGGCTGTACCGCCGGCATGATGCTCTCCTTGATCCCGTTCGAGTAGTCGTGGACCCTGAATCCGTTAATCATCCGCTCCCAGATCTTTACGTAGATGTGAGCCCACTTGTAGAAGGTTGGCTCGCAGAACGGAGACCTTGACCCGAGTACCCACATCTGATGGTACATCTGTGAGTATGACTCCGGTGACGGCGTTCCAGAAAGGAAGATGACATATGGATTGTGCTTGTGCACCAGGTCCCTTGCCACCTTGGCCCTGTTAGACGGCTTGGGAAATGCTCCCATGCTGTGAGCCTCGTCGAACACAATGGCGTCTATCTTAGAAATGTCGACCTTGTGCAGGCTCTCGTAATTGATAAACTCGCAGCTGTAAGATGGAGCCAGTGCCTTGTAGTCTTTCTGAATACCAGTGATGGCCTTCTTCTTAGTGACAAATAATACAGTGGATATGTCACCGATACAGTCAAGAGCAGACAAGGCCGTCAAGGTCTTGCCTGTCCTAACTTCCATGGAAAGATATGCAAAACGAAGGGCTCCCCCCAATAATTTGCAAGTTTTTTCCACTATAGCCTGCTGATATGGTCTTAATGTGATATTTTTTTCCATTAGAATTCAAATTCAGATTGCTCCGGCTCTTTCTTTACAAACTTTATCCATCGTCCAGAACCATCACGGCCCTGCTCTACGGTCTCTCCAGTGTAGAACATACCAAACGACTCGAGCCACTTGTAGAACTTGTTCAACGATATCGATGTCTTTCCTCTCTGACCAAAGTCAGGGTTGTCCAACACGAAGTCCTTGTACACGTCCTCCTTGTAAATCTTAGAGTTTGTTCTGAGGTACCTGTTCTCGCTGTCTGTCATCCACTCCCAGAAGCTGTGGTCCGTCTCTGCGATAAACTTACGTGTCTTGAGGTTCTTGAAGTCAGACTTGATGAATCCAAAGCACAGGTAGTTCTTTAGGTTGTTGACCATGTAGTTGTCAAACTTACACCAGTCGTCATCGTTCCAGTCCTCAAACAGCAACCGGCCAAACTCAACGTGTGGTGTGAAGTCCTTGTTGTAGTACTGCTTGAACTCTAGCTCCCACTTGCGTCGCTCGAATGAGTTACCCTTTCCCTTGATCGCGTAGTTGGTCGTGATGACCACCTTTGGCGACTTGTGAAACGGTATCTTGATGGCGTCCTTGTTCTTCTTCTCAAGAGTGATACCCTCGGTAACGATAGAGAATAACCTCTCGAAGTCAAAGTTCCTTCTCACGTCATCGAACACGATGATCTGTGTATCGGTTGACACGGTCTGGTAAGCGAAGCTCCTCTCGAAGTTGAAACTCTTTCCATCGATCACCGATGACTTTTTCATCCTAGAGATGGCGTTCATGAATAGTCCCTTACCCGTACCACCCTCTGGGTTGTCGGTGATGACCTCGTCATTGATGATAACCGCGGGGCAGTACCCGTGGTTCTTGTAGCTGTGCAACAAGAAACCAACTGTACTCTCTACCGACCTGACACGGTCCCTCTCTCCTCCAGATATGTTGGAGATAAATGTCTTGAAGTCGCAGTCATGTGCATCGCATATCTCAAAGTCTCTGTCGATAACCTGGTCCTTCCACACGTAACCACCAAGGTCGATGTAGTCGATCATAACGATCTCGTTGCAGTTGGCCTTGACGGCGCAGTTCCTGTAGTACAGGTATGCATCGTCCTTGTCGTCCTCTACAAAGTACACGTCGACAGGAGACAGCAGAGACAGAAAGTCTTCCTTGAAGTATCTGGTCTTGTCTGCAAAGTGGTTGTAGATAGACAGGTCCTCCATCTTGAATAGATACTCTAGAACAAAGTCCTTGATCTCATCTTCAGATGCATTAGAAATAAGGTTATTCGTAACCTTAACAAAAATATAGTTTTTTGTGCCCTCCGGCGAATACTTAAAGTAACCATTGTCTTCTAGAAATTCTTTTAATAAATAATGTACAACACTGACCGCACCCTTCGATGACTTGGTCCAAAACTCTTTGCTTGATGAGTCCTCCTCTATCTTTACCATTACGGCGTCAGATACACCGTCACTCAGCCCGGAATCTCTAAGCTGTTGACGGATCTCCTTTTTTGGCACGCCCTTCTTGATCTGCCTTCTCACGCTGTCGATCGCGTCCCGGTCCTCGAAGAACTTGGTATTGAAGTTCTGCTCCTTGCGGTAAGCGCTGTCGATCGTGGTCTTGATCTCAGAAAGAGGGAAGTCATCGTGTGCAAACTCACCAAGAACGTAGCTCGCTAGCTCCTTGTTGACACCAAAGTCATTGAATGCGGCAGCTAGGATGTAGACGTTGGCGTTTCTCTCGCCGACCACGATCCCGTACTGGCGCTCCCACCAAAGGCGTAGCCTGCGTACAATTTCGTTCTGGTCCGTAAGAGTGATCGTGCGTTCGTTGTCGGGCCTCTTGATCTGCTCGAACTCTTCCTCTGACACCTTGTCCCACTCCTTAGACTCTGGGTTATGGAATATCAATGGATCGTAAGACTCGTAGCAGACACGGGAGATGTTCTTCGATGTCTTGTCAAACTGCTCGCAGTTGTAGTACTTCTCGAGTGACTTGAAGTATGACTTGTGCTTGTCCTCGTCTGCCGGTATCTTTACCAGTAACTTAAGTCCATCGCCAGATGGTGAGATGAACACTGACAGGGTGTACTTGTCCTTGGTGAACTCCTCCTTCTTGGCAAGCATGTCTGCCTTCTTTGAGAAGCCATCGAAGTCTAAGCAGATCACGCCAGAGTGAGATACTAGTGCAGAGTCTTCCCTGCGTGTGAACTCACCGGAGAAGCAGATAGCCGGTAGCTCCTTCTTGATCTGGTTTCGTTTCTCCTTGTCCTTCTCCTCTCTGATCCGCTTGACGATGTCCTTGGACTTGCCCTCCTTGATCCTGTGAATGATGTAGTCGACCGACCTGTAGAATGGCGCCGACGTGTCCTTGATGCTCTTGAATATTGTTATGTTTCCCATTGGATTTGATTTGTTCATTTGTATGCGGAACCATTTATCATGTCTTGCAACACGTCCATGATGTCCTGCTGTGTCTGGCCCCAGTACATGCTGCACTTGCCGTCTATGATCGGGGACTCGGTAAAGTATGACTGATACTCAGTCGCGGGGTCTGTGAACCTGTGGCATGTCTCCTTCATGGGACATCCCTCTCCCTTGCATTTGGTTATGTCGCTCATAAGTTATCGATCTCTTGTCTTACCCTGTGAAGGTACTCATACATCTCGTCGGCTTGCTTTCCAGTGAACGTGAATGCCACGCCGAGCATGCTCTGAATTTCTTTGGTTGCGAACAGCTTTGCGGTAGGCCACTCAATACGTGAGTCGTCGCTAATCTTAAAGCTCCTGTTCTTCATGTAATACTCGACCATCTCCTTGGCCTTGATTTTTGCTTCTATCATAAATTTAATTGCTTCTTGTATTGTGTCAAACTCTCTTACCCTCTCCATGTTCACGTAAACTCTTATTTTCCTCTTGTCATTTACTGTCGCTCTTACGATTTGAGTGTTCGAAGGTATGGTTTTTGTGTCGATTTTTTGCATTTTGTGTCGATTTTTTGGGGTTTGTGTCGACTTAGTGTCGATTTTAAAATGAACCGACACAACCAAACTCATTGAATTTCTTCTACTTAGCTATTTTGTGTCGATTTTTACTATACTTATTAGTAATTTAAAAAAAATATATATAGAATACAATTTTATATATATAGAGTAGGGGACCTAAAAACCGACACAACGACACATGGGGCAGTCCCATGTGCCTGTGCCTTGGTTTCTTAGAACGGTAACTCTTCGGATGGTGCGCTGGCCTTCTTGGACTCATTAGAGGCCTTCTCAGCCACTTTAATGCTTCCGTCGGTCCAAACTACCTTTCCGCCTCCGATGTAGGCCTTAGAGGTCTTCGCTTCGCGTTCCTCTTTTGTCTGCGACTCGTAGATGGAAGCGTTCTTGCCCCACTGGTTCGTTGCATCGTCTACAGAGATGGTTACGTCAAGGTACTTTCCGTCCTTGATTTTGCTTTTCGTGATCTTGCTCACGTCGATTGATAAACTGATTAGTGTACTCATAGTGTTTCTTTTGTGTAATACTGTGTGATGTCCTCCGTTTTATTTGGCCCGAAGAACTTGCGCCATACTTCTACTGCTCTTTGCACTTTCTCTTTTCCCCTGTCCAAGAACTCGTCAGAGCAATCGAATAGTCCTGTCTTGTTGGTTCCCTTCTCTACAGCGATAAAGATGACCGGCTTTCCGAAGATCTGGTTGTAGATGTAGGCCTGCGAGTCGTAGTTGTACTTCCTTGCAGAGTACTTGAACTCCTCGATGTTTGATGTGGTCTTGAGGTCGATGACAAACTCAGATGAGATGATGTCAGCCTTTCCCTTCCAGATCTCGCCCATGACATTGGATATGCCCGGCTGCTCGTACATGTTGCCGTCCTCGTAGATCATGTCGAAGAAGTCCATGCGTCCCTTGACCGAGTCTACCATCGAGTCCAGCTCCTCTACCTCCTTAGAAAGAAGGATGATGTCTACACCCTGTGCCTCGCACATCTCTCTGTACTTGTTGGTATTTCGAGACGTCACGTCGCAGATCAGGAAGTCTACCATCTTCTGTGGCTCCAGCAGTGCGGTGTGGAAGTAAGAGCCCTGCACCATTGGTACAGTCTTCTCCTTGTCCTTGCCGTACGATGAAGGGTCCTTCAGAAGTGTGCCGATGTCTGAGTTGGACAGGAACTTCTTGCCGAAGTCCCCGTAATACTCAGAGTCGCTGTTCAGTCTTGTTAGGATTTCTTGGGTCACGATGCAACCTCCTTGTTAACCTCTGTCCTGATCACGTCCGTGATGTTGTACTTCTTGGACAACTGCTCAAGGATAAACTTCGATCCCTTCTTCTTGTTGGCGTTGACATAGTTCATCACCCTTACCCAGTTCTCGTCGCCCAACTCTAGTTCGATGATGATACCCTCTGCACTTGGTGTGGCCTTGGCCGCCTTCTCCTCGTCTGGCATGTCCTCTCCGGCGTAGACGTAAAGACCTAGTCCGTGTAGTCCGATCGCCTTGGTGGTAGATCTTTGGATCGCCTTGTTCACGTCAAATGATGTGACCCTCTCGATTGGAAGGGAAGCGTTCTTGGCGTCCATGATCGGGAGGTAATCGATGTGCTCCTGTCCATCGATGGTGATACCAACCTTGACCCATGCCGTCTTTCCGTCTGTGTGGTAGTTGTTGCCGGTCTCAGACTCGTACACCTTTCGTGTCATGTCTGGGCAGATCTTCATTGTCTCTTGCCATGCGTAGGCCCAAGACAGGTAACTTTGATTGCCCTTCTTCTCCGTCATCTTGTTGACGTTGATTGCATTTAATTCTTTAAACTTGCTCATATGTTTCTATTAATTTATTTAAGTACCATTGGGCCTTCTTGAGGTCCTCTATTTTATTCTTGTCTTCATACCGCCAGATGTACTTCTGTATGTTACCCTTAAGGTATCCACAGAACTGGTCTTTGCTCATTGATGCCTCTATCGATTGGATGCACTCGATACCCGATTGGTTATAGTGTGCAGGCTTCTCTACGTTGTCAAAACTCATATGCAAATTTAACCATTAGTTGTCTGATTTCCAAGGAATTTCTGATAATTTTAATCCCCAGTTCAGTGAAATCATTGAC
>Ga0209353_10000110_pt1 | contig 48141 bp, 42 predicted proteins | sample LauGreSpBDMM15SD_2_FD_187561 | JGI IMG/M metagenome (GOLD analysis project Ga0209353, IMG submission 187561) | Freshwater lake microbial communities from Lake Michigan, USA - Sp13.BD.MM15.SD (SPAdes) (version 2) | ecosystem: Environmental > Aquatic > Freshwater > Lake | place: Lake Michigan... | reverse complement strand
CGTAAAACATTTGCTTGTAATTCTTTGGTATCGGGGTGGGTGGTAAGGCTATGCCAGTTTGCTACAAAAAAGTAACAATTGAACGCGTCTTGCATGCGCACATAATTTCGCATTGCGCCAAAATAATTGCCTAAATGAAGGAATCCTGTAGGCCTGATACCACTTAAAACCACCTCTTTTTCCATAGCCGCGAAGATAAGGCGCTTTTTCATGATATTTGCTATACAAATACCCTAAAACTGCCCCTTATTCAAGGTTCTAATCACATATTAGGTTCACCCATCGAATACCTTAAAGGCGTTGGCCCTTTAAGGGGTGAATTATTGAAAAAGGAGCTATCGATTTACACTTTTTCGGATTTATTAGAACATTATCCGCACCGGCATATCGATAAAACCCAGGTGCAAAAGATAGGCTCCATTAGTCCCGCCACTGACTTTGTGCAGGTAGTTGGCATACTACAGCCACCCGCTTTAATGGGGGACAAAAGAGCAAGGCGCCTAATTGCCCAGTTAGTAGATGATACGGGCACACTAGAACTAGCATGGTTTCAGGGGGCTAATTGGGTACAAAAAAACTTGATACCTGGACAGAAATACCTTGTTTTTGGAAAAACAGGCTTTTTTAATGGGAAACCTCAAATGGTACACCCCGAAATTGAGATTTTCACACCGGCCAAAGAGGGCGGCAAAGATTACCTCGAACCCGTATACCCTGCCACCGAAAAATTAAAGGCCCGTGGGCTTAATGGAAGACAACTGGCAAAACTCACCTACCAGCTTTTTTCCATGATGAAGCCCGCAGATATACCTGAAAACTTACCCCTTCATATATTGTCCGATTATAAGCTTATGAACCGGTATGAGGCGTATTCAAATATTCATTTTCCGGTTTCTGAAAAAGCCTATAAAGCCGCGTTAAGACGATTAAAGTTTGAAGAATTATTTGTGGCACAAGTGCGTTTAAACCTTGTGCGCCTTGCCAGACACCAGTCTAGTAGGGGCGTTGTTTTTGAAAAAGTAGGCGACTTCTTTAATACTTTCTATAACAAATACTTGCCCTTCGAATTAACCGGTGCGCAAAAAAGAGTACTCAAAGAAATAAGAACCGATACCGCTAGGGGACGTCAAATGAACCGTCTTTTGCAAGGTGATGTAGGTAGTGGAAAAACCATTGTCGCACTTTTAAGTATGCTGCTTGCCGCAGACAATGGATTTCAGAGTTGTTTAATGGCGCCCACCGAAATTTTAGCGCAGCAGCATTATCATGGACTCAGTGAATTATTAAAAGATATGGGTGTAGAACTTGCCTTGTTAACAGGGAGTACCAAAACAGCTGCAAGAAAAAAAATCATGCAAGGATTACAAGATGGTACCCTGCATTTTGTAGTGGGCACACATGCTGTTATTGAAGAAAAAGTGCAGTTTAAAAATTTAGGATTTGTTGTTGTGGACGAACAGCACCGCTTTGGTGTAGCGCAGCGTGCTAAGTTATGGGAGAAGGCCGTTATGCCTCCACATATACTCGTGATGACTGCAACGCCAATCCCTAGAACCCTTGCCATGACTGCGTATGGCGATCTCGATTATAGTGTTATGGATGAGTTGCCGCCGGGCAGACAACCCATTACAACAGTGCACCGAAATGAAATGATGCGTGCATCCGTCATGGACTTTGTTAAAACAGAAATTGAAAAAGGGAGGCAAGTTTATTTTATTTATCCTCTAATTGAGGAGAGTGAAAAACTCAGCTATGAAGACCTCATGCAAGGCTATGAGCAAGTGAAAAGTTTTTTTCCTGAACCAAATTATAGAATTAGCATGTTGCATGGCAGGCAGCCCGCGGATCAAAAAGAAACCAATATGGCCCGGTTTGTAAAAGGGGATACGCAAATTATGGTAGCTACCACCGTTATTGAAGTTGGGGTTAATGTGCCCAATGCTTCCGTTATGGTGATAGAAAGTTCCGAAAAATTTGGGTTATCGCAGCTGCATCAGCTACGCGGACGGGTAGGAAGGGGTTCCGAAAAAAGTTTTTGCGTTTTATTAACAGGTCAAAAAGTGAGCCAATTTGCAAAGGAGCGAATCAAAATTATGTGTGCTACCAATGACGGGTTCTTAATCGCCGAAAAAGACCTAGAACTAAGGGGTCCTGGCGATATTGAAGGTACCAGACAAAGTGGTGCTTTGAACTTTAAGCTCGCTAATATTGTTAATGATAAAGAAGTGCTGGAAGTGGCCAAAACTGCTGCTGAAAAGCTGGTAGAAGAAGACCATACCCTCACTTTGGCAAAAAATTTAGAATTGAAAAACTATCTTCAGTCCCAAAAGTCTAGGTCGGGGTGGGGAAAGATATCGTAACTTATAAATTATCATGATGTTGCTGCGCAGATTAGTTGGCCTTTTATTGTTTCTTTTTACCGCCTCAGTTGTAGAGGTGAGCGCGCAGCAGTACCTCGAGTTTATAGAAAATAAAGGACAGTGGCCAACAGCTATTAAATTTCAAGCTCAAACGGTTGCCGGCGCATTTGCACTTCAAAATAATGGGTATCGTGTACTGGTTCACAACCCCAAAGATCTAGCGGCATTGAACACACATCCTCGCGAAAAAAATCACGTATCAACGGTGCCTGAAAACTTTGACGGGGTTCTCCATTCGCATGCGTATGAAGTTCGATTTTTGAATGCCAATCCAAATCCAACCATCGTACCTGAAAAAATACAAACCTCTTACAATAATTATTTTATAGGCAATGATTCGTCTAAGTGGGCAAGTGATTGTAAAATTTATAAAGCAGTTGTCTACAAAGAAGTGTATCCTGGTATTGATATTAGGTATTACACCAATGAAGCGCAATTAAAGTATGATATTATTGTGCATCCTGGAGCCGACGTTTCAAAAATTGCTTTGTACATTGATGGTGCAGATGGCATTAAAATAAAAAACCGCGCATTAGAAATAAAAACAAGGGTAACCACTGTTTCCGAATTAGCTCCGTACTCTTATCAGCTAAAAAAAGAAGGTAAAAAAGAAGTGGATTGCAACTATTCGGTAAAAGGAAATATTGTCAAATTTTCTATTGCCGGAGATTATGACAAAACCCAAACATTAGTGATTGACCCTTCTATTGTTTTTTATGGATATACGGGCAGCACTGCAGATAACTGGGGGTTTACAGCCACCTATGATTCTCAGGGCAACTTCTATGCAGGCGGCATCGTATTTGGAAGTTTTGGTACGTTTCCAGTTAGTAATGGTGCATTTCAAACCACCTTTGGTGGGGGTGTGCCAGAAGGTGATATTGGGGCGATGGATATTGGGATTATGAAATTTGATCCAACCGGTGTTAATAGGATGTATGCAACCTATATTGGGGGAAAAGGAAATGAGCAGCCCCATAGTTTAGTAATGGATGCGAATGGAAATTTAATTATGGCAGGAAGGACATCTTCAGGTAGCACTTATCCTGTAAAAGGCTTGTCGACGTATGGTCCACTCGGTGGTTTGTTTGATATTGTAATTACAAAATTAAATACAACAGGTAATGCGCTTATTGGATCTGTGCGTATGGGTGGCACTGCCGATGATGGTGTAAATATTAGACCCAATTATATCAAGCCACAGGTATCAGAGTCTACACGTCGCAATTATGGTGATGATGCACGTAGCGAAGTAATTGTGGATGGCGCAGGTAATATTATTTTGGCATCTGTTACACAGTCCGAAGATTTTAAAACTTCGGCAGGTGTTTTTCAAGCAGCGCCAGGTAAAAAAACGACTACTCGTTTTCAGGATGGTGTGTTGGTAAAAATGACACCTAATTTGGATGCTGTTATATTTAGTTCTTTTCTAGGAGGTGGTGATGATGATGCTGCATTTGTGCTTGCTCTTAATCCGTTAACAGGGTTTATATATGTTGGAGGTGCAACAGCGAGCACGGATATGCCGGGAAGTAAAGCAGGTGTTGTATTTGGCACCAATCAAGGGAAAGTGGATGGTTATGTTACTTTCATAAGTCCTGACGGAAGTAGACAAATTGCAACTAGTTATTTTGGCACTTCAGGGGATGATATTATTTACGGTATTCAATTTGATAAATTTGGTTTTCCATATATCATGGGCACTACAACTGTAGCATGGCCCATCATTAATTCTCCATTTAATAGTGGGGGCAATCAGGCATTAGGAAAACAATTTATTTCCAAATTGCAACCTGATTTAACGCAGTTTATTTATTCTGCAAATTTTGGTACTGCAACCGGAAGTATTCCCAATATTTCTCCAACTGCTTTTTTGGTGGACCGTTGTGAAAATGTGTACGTGTCTGGTTGGGGAGGAACATTGGCACCTGGATTTCCATCTGCAGGCACAAGAGGCCTTGCAACATTTGGAGCGGGTCAATTGAGTACCACAACAGATGGTGAAGACCTCTACTTTTTTGTACTAGAAAAAAGCGCTAAAAATATTTTATACGCCACATTCTTTGGTTCTATAACAGGCGCCAATGGTCCCTTGGGTGATCACGTAGATGGAGGTACTAGCAGGTTTGATAAAAACGGAACCATCTATCAATCTGTGTGCTCTTGTTTAGGCGCTAATCCTGCTCCAGGAACCGCTTTACGAGGCTCTGCGGGTGTTTGGTCTCCCAATAATTTATCGGCCGACCCTAGCTCTGCTAGATGTAATTTACTTGCCATTAAGCTAGCCTTTAATTTAGCAGGTGTTGGTGCTGGTTTAAAGGCATCCATTAAAGGATCTGTAAGAGATACGTCTGGATGTGTTCCAATGACCGTAGATTTTACGGACACTTTGGCACAAGGAAAATCTTATGTATGGAATTTTGGTGATGGCTCGCCATCCGTAACATCCAATACTGCAAAAATAGCACACAATTTTACAACAGTTGGTATGTTCAAGGTTTCGTTGGTGGCCATCGATTCCAGTACTTGTAATATTGCTGATACCACTTATATAAATATGAATGTCAGAAATGATGACGCTGCGTTATCATTTACTTTTGCTAAAGTGCCACCTTGTGATCAATTGGTTTTTGAATTTGATAATACTAGCACGGGTCCTGCAAGCAAACCTTTTTCCAATAAAAGTTTTACTTGGGATTTTGGGGATGGAACAAAATTAGCTGCAGGAGCTGGTATTATAAGACATACCTATGCGGTAGGAGGGGCTTATAATGTGAAGCTTACATTAAATGATACCAACTATTGCAATAGCCCTGATAGCTTAATCAAACAAATTAGTCTAGCGCCAAATGTGATTGCAAATTTTACATTACCGCCTGCTGCGTGCGCACCGTTTAATGCTAGTTTTAGAAATACATCTCTTGCGGGGCAGCAATTTTTCTGGAACTTTGGCGATGGTGGGACTTCTACTCTAACCAATCCTTCGCACACCTATGCAAGGCCTGGAACGTATGCCGTTCAATTAATTGCGGTAGATGTCAATACTTGTAATAAACGGGATACCATCATTAAAAACCTTGTTGTTGTTAATAAGCCAACTGCTGCTTATACGTATTCGCCAAATCCTCCAAGACCCAATACACCGGTACAATTTACAAACACATCTTCTGGTGCCGTTACGTACAAATGGATTTTTGGCGATGGCAATTCATTTACAACTTCTAAAAGAGATACGACCATTTCTTATCAGTATCAAAAAACGGGCAAATACAATTCATGTTTGGTTGCTACCAACACAACAGGGTGTTCCGATACAACATGTATACAAATTGATGCGACAGTGGAAGTAGGTTATAGTGTTCCATCAGCGTTTTCTCCTAATGGTGATGGCGTCAATGACCGCGTATTTATTAGAGGATTTGGAATTGCCAAAGTGAGTTTTCAAATATTTAATAGATGGGGTGAAATTGTTTTTGCATCTTCAGATATGAATACGGGTTGGGATGGATATTTTAAAGGAAAATTACAAGCACAAGACGTATATCATTACAGTGCTGTTGTAGAATTTTATACCGGCGAAAAATTAGCCAAAAAAGGAGATATCACTTTACTTAGATAGCCAATGAAATCTAAAATGCACTACATATTATTTCTTGGTTTGGTTGTGGGTATGCTGCAATCAAATGCGCAAGACCTGCATTTTAGTCAGTACTTTAATGCGCCTATTTTGGTTAACCCTGCAAATACAGGATTCAATCCGGATAATGATTACCGCATTGGCGCTAACTACCGAAATCAGTGGGGTACAGTGGGTACTCCATTTAGAACAATGTCTGTTTGGGGGGATGCGCAACTATTTACAGGTAAATTTGAAAACGGATGGATGGGAGTGGGCGGTGCCTTGTATAGAGACGCTGCAGGATCTGGGAATTTACTAAATACAAGCGCGTATGCTTCTGTTGCCTATCATCAAATGCTTGGCTATAGTAGTTTGTTAAGTATTGGTTTTACGGGTGGTTATATTAGTAAGCGCATCGATATTGCTAAACTATCTTTTGATAACCAGTGGAATGGTCAATTCTTTGACGCTACTATTCCATCTAACGAGCCTTTTGCATTTAGCCAAACATCTTACGCCGATTTACAAGCGGGTATTAATTATGCCTATTTTGCTTCCGATAAATTTTACTTGAATGCGGGCCTTAGTGCACAACATATTAATAGACCTAGAGAAAGTTTTTTTGACCCACTTGTTTCCGACGCAAGTATTGATATGCGTTACACTGTATTTTTAAATGCAAGTTTAAAAATTGGAGAAGCTTGGATTGTAAATCCAAACATTTACATGAGTAAAATGAATACAGCATCTGAATTGGTGCTTGGTATTAATGCCAATCGCGATTTAAGTGGTGACGGATCTAGGCAAATGATTTTGGGCCTTTACATGCGAAATGGCGACGCTGTTATTCCTGTTTTTGGCTTTCAACTAAACGACACCCGCTTTACTTTTAATTATGATGCTACTGTTTCAACCCTAAAAGCAGCCAATAATACCAGGGGCGCCTATGAGCTGTCGATTATTAAAACAGGGGCTGTTTCTTCTGCACTAGCAAGGGGTGTAAGATGTCCTTCGGTTAAATTCTAATTCTTTTCTTATTTTTAGTGCATTATTGACAAGCGTTTATCTTTTCACCTATGAAGTATTTACCCCTCAACAAGCAAATTTTTATTGATAACCGTAAGCGGTTTATAAAGGAAATGAAGCCTAACAGCATTGCTATTTTTGTAAGTAATGATGAGTGGCCTTCTAATGGCGATGCGCTTCATGCGTTTAAACAAAACACAGATTTATACTGGTTGTCAGGTATTGAGCAGGAAGATTCAATGGTTGTTTTATTTCCTAATTGCCCCGATCCCAAATATCGCGAAGTACTAGTTTTAGTAAGGCCCAACGAATTAAAAGAAAAGTGGGATGGGCGACGCTTACGAACAGCTGATGGCACTGCTATTTCTGACATACAAACCATTGTATGGTTAGATAGTATTGATGCGATGCTTCAAACTTGGGTGCATTTAGCGGACACTATTTATTTAGACACCAACGAAAATGATCGAAAAGCTACTGATGTTGCTAGTCGCGATTATAGGTTTGTAGCAGAAATGAAAGCGAGGTATCCACTGCATGGATATGAGCGTGCTGCTAAAATCATGCGCAAATTAAGGGCTGTTAAGTCAAAAGAAGAAGTAGCCGTTATCAGTAAAGCTATTGATATCACAGATCAAACCTTTAGACATTTATTAGGCTTTATTAAGCCAGGTGTTACCGAGTATGAAATTGAAGCAGAAATTTACCATCAATTTTTAAAGAGGCGCGCAACCGGTCCAGCCTACCATAGCATTATTGCAAGTGGTGATAGGGCTAGAACACTTCATTATGTTTCAAACAATCAGGTGTGTGAAGCAGGGGAGATGCTCCTCATGGATTTTGGTGCAGAGTATGGAGGTTACTGCGCTGATTTAACAAGAACTGTACCTGTAAATGGTGTATTCTCAAAGCGTCAAAAGGAAGTATACAATGCTTGTTTGCATTTGCACAATTATGCCAAATCAATTTTAAAGCCTGGTATTTCAATTATTCAGTACACTGATAAAGTGGGTGTTGAAGCTTCTAAGCAGTTTGAAAAAATAGGACTCATAACTAAAGCTGCTATTAAAAATCAGGATCCAGAAAATCCTGCTTACCGTAAATATTTATACCATGGCATTTCACATCATTTAGGACTTGATGTGCATGACCTTGGCACAAGAACCGCGCCAATCGAGGCTGGTATGGTATTTACGATTGAACCTGGAATTTATATTGAAGAAGAAAAAATGGGTATTCGGATTGAAAATAATTTTTGGATCACTAAAACGGGCAATATAGATCTCATGAAAAATATTCCCATCACCGTTGAAGAAATTGAGTCTTACATGAAAAAGTCTTCTGTAAAACGAAAGAAATAAACAGCATGATAAAAAAGCAAATACCCAATTTATTTACACTACTCAATCTTTTTTTTGGGTGTATTGCCATAGTATACATCACAATGCCAGGCATTATGATTACAGTAGGTGTAGATGGCGAAAATTTAATTGAAATTCCGCAGCAGATTTATAGGGCTAGTATATGTTTGGCGCTTGCCGCCGTTGTAGATTATTTTGATGGTTTTTTAGCACGTTTATTGGGGAGTTCCTCAGAAATGGGTAAGCAATTAGATTCATTAGCAGACTTAGTGAGTTTTGGCGTAGCGCCATCACTCATTGCCTATCAGTTTTTAAGGCTTTCGTACGCGCAAGAAATAGATGGATTGTCTGCCTCTTGGGAACAACTCTTGCCTGTATTTATTTTGCCATGTGCTGCAGCCTACCGGTTGGCTAGGTTTAATATTTCGGCGCCTTCTACTTCTGGTTTTACAGGTGTTCCTGTACCTGCCGTTGGCCTTTTATTTGCCTCTTTCCCTATCATGTATTGGTATGAACCTATGGTAACGGGGCTTTTACTCAATAAATGGTTTTGGTATACTTCTGTACTTGTTACTAGTTATTTAATGGTTTCTACGCTTCCTATGATGGCGTTTAAATTTGATCAAATCTCCTTTAAAAAACTGCTGCCTCTACTCATTTTGGTAAGCATTGGAGCCATTTCTGCCTTAAGTTTTGGTTGGATTGCTGTTCCAATTGTGTTTATTGCGTATGTAGTTCTATCTTTGTCTCTCAAATATTGGTACTTATGATTTTCAATGTTCAGATTAAGGTAATGCCCTTAAAAGATTTATTAGACCCTCAAGGTAAAGCTGTTTTAAGCGGACTTCATAACCTCGAATTAACAGGTGTACAAGATGTACGTGTAGGGAAAAATATAAGCTTACAAATTGAAGCAGATAGTAAAGAAGCAGCTACTGTTATTGCAGAAAATGCGAGTAAGAAATTATTAGCAAACGCAGTGATGGAGTATTTTGAAATAGAATTCTTAGCTTAATTCTTATTAACTCAAAAGCCATGCTATACCTGGTTCCTACGCCACTTGGTAATTTAAAAGACATGACTTTTAGAGGTGTTGAAGTACTACAGTTGGTTGATGTTATTTTGTGTGAAGACACGAGAACGTCTTCTAAATTACTCCAGCATTATCAAATACAAAAACCGTTATCGCCTTATCATCAGCACAACGAACATAAAATTGTTGGACACTTGATTGATCAGCTAAAGGGGGGCAAAACTTTTGCATTAATTACAGATGCAGGCACTCCTGGCATTTCCGATCCTGCTTTTTTATTGGTACGTGACTGTATCAAAGAAGGTATTAAAGTAGAATGTTTACCCGGCGCCACTGCCTTTGTGCCGGCACTTGTAAATAGTGGCATCCCAACCAATCGGTTTGTGTTTGAAGGATTTTTGCCTTTAAAAAAAGGGAGACAAACTTTATTAAAGCAATTAGCTGTTGAGCCACGAACCATCATTTTATATGAAAGTCCTATGCGGCTTGTAAAAACACTTAAAGAGTTGGCTACTTATTTCGGTGCTGACCGCCTCGCAAGTGTTAGCAGGGAGCTTACTAAAATGTTTGAAGAAAATAAACAAGGCAGTTTACAAGATTTGGCCCTCTATTTTGAGTCAAAAACGGTAAAAGGCGAAATCGTTATTGTAGTGGCTGGCGCCGAATAATTCCTTACTTTTATTGCAACAATTAATTTGATAAAAATGAAAAAGATTTTATTGTTTGGATTTGTATGTCTATTGCTAATGCATACTACAGCAATTATTGCGCAACCTGATCGCTGGCAACAACGTATTAAGTATGTTATCAATGCAAACATGGATGTTGTAACCAATACAATAAATGGTACCGAAAAAATAGTATACACCAACAATTCGTCAGATACATTAAATAAGGTGTTTTTTCATACGTATTGGAATGCATTTCAGCCAGGAAGTAGTATGGATATTAGAAGTAGAGAGCTTGGCCAGATTCAAGTTAGACCTGCTTCTAGAATGGGTGATGGACTTGATTGGGACGCCCGGGTTAAAGACCGTATCAGTAAATTATCACCTGCCGAAATTGGATATCAGCATGTGAAATATGTGAAAATAAATGGTGTTGAACAAAAACTAAAAGAGCATGAAACGATTTTAGAAGTTGTTTTGTTAAAACCTATATTGCCTAAATCTTTGGTGCAAATGGAAGTAGCATTTGAAGCACAAGTTCCGCTTCAAGTTAGAAGAAGTGGAAGAGACAATAAAGAAGGGATACGTTATAGCATGAGTCAGTGGTATCCTAAAGTAGCCGAGTACGATTACCAGGGTTGGCATGCTAACCAGTACATTGCTAGAGAGTTTTATGGTGTATGGGGTGATTTTGATGTAAATATAACCATCGATAAAAATTATTTTGTTGCAGCAGGCGGCGACTTACAAAATGCGCAAGAAATTGGCATGGGATATGAAGCGCCAGGTTCAAAAACTGTTTCTACAACAAGCGGCACCAAAACATGGAAATGGCAGGCTTATAATGTACATGATTTTATGTGGGCCGCTGATCCTACTTATAAAATGATTACGCGTAAACCTGCGGGCGGTGGTCCTTTATTGAGAGTCGTTTATAAAGCAGTTGATTCTTTAGAAAACAATTGGCAAAAAATGGCGGATGTAGTAAACAATGCGTATCCCATTATTGCAAAAACTTTTGGCGCATACCCTTACAAAACATACACGTTTATACAGGGTGGGGATGGTGGTATGGAATACCCGATGTCTACACTTATAAAAAGTGCGAGTGTAGGTACTGCCATTCATGAGTGGATGCACACCTGGTATCAAATGCTTATGGGTTCCAATGAATCATTGTATCCATGGATGGATGAAGGATTTACAGATTATGCAAGTACACGTGTAATGGCTGAACTTAATGGTGCCAAAGGCTTTCCTTTTGATGGTTCTTATAGAAGTTATATCAGTTTAACAAAAAGCCCCTTTGATGAGCCTGCAAGTACGCATTCGGATCATTATAATACCAATATGGCGTATAGCACTTCTGCTTACAGCAAAGGCGCTGTGTTTATGAGTCAGTTGGGCTATGTTATTGGCGATTCAATTAGAGATCAAGTGTTAATTGATTATTACAATGCATGGCGTTTTAAACATCCCAATCCAAATGATTTTGTTCGTGTTGCAGAAAAAAGAAGTGGTTTAGAGCTTGATTGGTACAAAGAGTATTGGATTAATTCTACCAAAACAATTGATTATGCAGTAGGGGACATCAACCTTGTTAATGATAAAGCAAATATTACCATTAAACGTGTAGGGAAAATGCCAATGCCTATCGATGTTCTAGTAACCTATAAAGATGGTTCTCAAGAAATGCATTATGTGCCGCTTAATTTGCAATTTGGAGAAAAACCAGTAGAGGGTAATGTGCCAAGAACAGTTCATGTAGCATGGAAATGGGTAGACCCTGTGTACCAAGTAGCTATTTCTAAATCTATTAAAGACATTAAGTCTATAGAAATTGATCCATCACTACGAATGGCTGATGTGAACAGAAGTAATAATAAATTAGTGATACCGGATTAGTATTCCATTTCTTTTAGTGTAGGTGCTTTAAACCAAGTAATTACGACTACTAAAAGTGTCATACATCCACCAAAAACAACACTAGGAACAACACCCATCATTTTTGCAGCAACGCCACTTTCAAACTGGCCAAATTCATTGCTGCTATTAATAAACATAGAATTTACACTCATCACACGCCCGCGCATATTGTCGGGCGTTTTGAGTTGTAATATGGTGCCGCGAATTACAACGCTAATGCCATCTACAATACCACTAATGAGCAGTACGATAAAGGTGAGCCAGAATGATCTGGATAATGCAAATACAATGATGCAAATTCCAAAAATGGCAACAGATATGAGTAGTTTTTTTCCTTGTGCTCTTTTTAATGGGAATGCAGTGAGTAGTATAATTACGATAACTGAACCTATGTCTGATGCTGCATTGAGCCAGCCAAATCCAATAGGCCCCACATTTAAAATATCTTTTGCAAACACAGGAATCATAGCAACGGCGCCACCAAATAAAACCGCAAATAAATCGAGTGTTAAGGCGCCAAGTAATTCTTTGGTTTGATATACATACCTAAGTCCTTCCTTTACACTTTCTAATGTTTTTTTCTCTCCAGGCTCATTTAGTGAAGGCTTGGGCTTCAGCTGGTACATAAACAAATAGCCCGCAAAAACAAGGGTACAAATAATTGCTAAAGAACCTGTGTTTCCTATGAGGGCAATTAAAAAACCAACAATCGCATGGCCGGTAACAGATGCTCCTAACCAAATGCCTTGCCCCCAAGTTGTAGCATTTTGTATGGTTTTTTTAGGTACAATAGCGGATAGTATGGTGCCAAATGTTGGCCCTGTAAATGATCTAAAAACGCCGGTAAAAAATATAGCGATGTAAATGCTAAATACAATCCAATGTTTACTTATTTGACTAGCTGTAAAACTGGTAGATAATAAAAATAAAAATAAAGCACAGGTAAAGTAAAGTGCAACCCCGGTTAATAAGAGTTTTCTTTTTTCACTGATATCAATAATATGTCCAGCGTATAGTGATAGTGAAACAGCAGGTATTACTTCCGATAAGCCAATGAGGCCAATCGCAAATGGTTCATTGGTGAGTTCGTATATCCACCAGCCCACAAGTGTGCCCATCATGCGAAGCCCCATGATAAACAAAAATCGACCAAACATGAGATGCCTGAATTCTGCAATCCGCATGGCTTCAAATGGGTCATGTTTTGTTATGGTTGAAGATGCTTCTTGTTGCATTATGTTGGTATACTTGTTATGGTAAATTAAAATAGTGCTGTCCCTGCGACAAGTCTTTGTCTAGGGCATCCAAAACAACTTGTACATGTGCTTCGTTGCCCATAAAATCGGCGTTACTAGCATCAATAAATATGGTTTTTATATTGTGTTGTTTGATATAGCTGGTATAGGTTTCCTGTAAATTAAACAAGTAATCGTCTTTAATATCCTGCTCGTAACTTCTATTTCTTTTTTTAATATTTTCCTTTAATTTTTGCACTGGTGCGTGTAAGTAAATTAAAATATTTGGGAAGCTAATTTGTTGGTGAATAATGTCAAATAGTTTTTGATACAATCTAAATTCTTCGTCAGGTAAATTCACTTTTGCAAACAACAAGCATTTTGTAAATAAATAGTCAGATACAGTTACTTCCTGAAATAAGTCTTGGGTATGTAAAAAATCTTTGAGTTGCTTGTACCTTTCAGCCATAAAAAAAAGCTCTAAAGGAAAAGCATATTGGTCTGGCTTTTCGTAAAATTTTGGCAAAAATGGATTATCGGCAAATTCCTCTAAAATTAGTTTTGCATTTAGTTTTTGTGCTAGTATGTTAGATAGGGTTGTCTTGCCAGCTCCAATATTCCCTTCAATTGTAATAAACTGATGCTTCATATACATTCATTCTCAATGGGTAAAAATAAAGCCGAACTTGGCTTTAGCCTTTATTTTTTTTGCACATCTAGGGTGTCGAGGCAGTTTAATAGCAGATCATGTATGGTTTTGTTAAAAACAGGGTGATGCAGCGCAGGCGCTATTTCATGGAGTGGTAGGAGTGCGAATCGTCGGTTATGCATTTGAGGATGTGGGATTGTAAGTGCTGGGGTGTTTAAAACGATGTCATTAATCATTAATATGTCTAAATCGATGGTTCGAGGGCCATATTTCTCCTCGCGTACCCTTCCCATTTCAAGTTCTATGGATAAAAGCGCTACTAAAAGTGCTTCTGGGGATAATAGGGTGTCAAGCTTGATGGCTTGGTTGTAAAAGGCCGGCTGGTTGGTATTCCCCCAAGCAGCCGTTTCATAAATAGACGAGGTTATAGTAACGCTACCGCATCGGGCCGTTATATGCCTGACAGCTAGCGCTAAATAAGCCGCTCGGTCTCCTAAATTCCCGCCTATCAGTAAATATGCTGTGTTCATAAATTACCCCATTAATCGCCTCAAATATCTTTAATTTCACGTCTTTAAATGCAGTTGTGAACAATATTGTTCCCCTTTTATTTAAACCCATTTTTATGAAGAGCTTTTTTAAAATATTTATTGCCAGTTTACTCGCATTGATCGTGTTTTCAATACTTGGAGTAATGGTACTTATTGGTATAGCGGCATCTGCTTCAAGTTCTGACAAACCCGTCATTGCTTCCGATGCTGTTTTGGTGTTAGACTTGTCTAAACCCTTTAAAGAGAGGGTACAAGAAAATCCATTTGCTGCTTTAACCAGTGATGAGAATTTCGAAACACCTTCACTATATGAAATGGTTAGGCTCATTGAGCATGCTAAACAAGATGCCAACGTTGAAGGTATTTATATTTTAGCGAGTGATAATGCAAATGGATTTGGTGCATCTGAAGAGATTCGAAAAGCGCTACTAGATTTTAGAAAGTCCAAAAAATTTGTGGTTGCCTATGGTGAGACTATTACGCAAAAAGGATATGCCATTGCTAATGTGGCTCAAAAGATTTTTGTGCACCCTCAAGGTGGACTTGAGTGGGCAGGGTTTTCAAGTAATTTAATTTTCTTAAAAGGCATGTTGGATAAATTAGAAATTAAGCCACAAATTATTTATGCTGGAAAGTTTAAAAGTGCTACTGAGCCACTTCGTGAAACACAAATGACGGATGCCAACCGCTTGCAAACAAGTGTATGGCTCGGTGATTTATACAATCAATTTTTATACCAAACAGCTACTGCGCGTAATTTAGATTCAGCGCTCATACGATCTTTAGCTGTTCAAGGTAAAATTCAAACAGCAGCAGATGCCGTTCAGTTTAAATTAATTGATGGATTAAAATACGACGACCAAATCAAAAACGAAATAACGGGTCGTTTAAATTTGCCAATCAATTCAAAAATTAATTTTATTTATTTTGGTGAATATGCAAAATCTGTAACGCTTAACGAATCTACTGCTTCAGAAAAAATTGCAATTATTTATGCAAGTGGTGATATTATTGGTGGAACCGGTACCGACGAACAAGTAGCTAGTGATGATTACAAAGAGCTGATTAGAAAAGCGCGTTTGGATAAATCAGTGAAAGCCATTGTACTTCGTGTAAATTCTCCGGGTGGAAGTGCACTTGCTAGCGATGTGATTTGGAGAGAAGTTAGCCTCGCTAAAAAAGAAAAGCCAGTGGTTGTTTCCATGGGAGATGTAGCTGCATCAGGTGGTTATTATATTGCTTGTAATGCCAATAAAGTGTTTGCCAACGAGTCAACAATTACAGGCTCCATCGGGGTATTTAGTATTATCCCAAATATCGAATCGTTTTTAAAAAATAAAATTGGAATCACTACTGATAGGGTAAAAACAGGCCCATATGCAGATATGGGAAGTATGGATAGAGCTTTAACAGAACCTGAAAAAAGATTTTTGCAGGCTGCTACCGATTCTATTTACCATACGTTTAAATCACGTGTATCAGAGGGTCGTAAAAGAGATATGCTATACATTGACAGTATTGCTCAGGGCCGCGTATGGACCGGTACTAGGGGTTTAACTGTTGGGCTTGTTGATGAAATTGGTACCCTTTCCGATGCCATTAAAGCAGCTGCATCCATGGCTAAATTAAAAAGCTATAAACTCAAAGAGTATCCCGAAAAAAAGAATATTTTGGAACAGCTCTTCAATAATTATAAGCGAACGGTTTCTATGCAATTGATAGAATCGGAGTTAGGCCCTGACCAGTTAATGATGATGCAACAAGTAAAAAAAGTAAAAGCGATGGTGGGAGTCCCACAGGCAAAATTACCTTACACAGTTACTGTTCATTAATTTTACCGTTTTTAATCTATTCGTATGCCTGCAAAGTACAGTCAATTAAAAGCAATGCTTGCCATAACAAAAGGCAGCTTAAAGGCTATTTTGCGGAGTCCTTCTGCAGTCGTATTTAGTATTGCATTTCCCTTGATTTTTATTTTGGTTTTTGGGTTTATTGGCGGGGGTAATGGAAAAACATCCGTTAAAATCGCGATTGATCAAAGTTCAGATACATCTAGTCCTATTTACACAGCGCTCTCTCAAATCAATAGTATTAAAATAGTAAAGGGAGATGAAGCTTTCTTGCATCAAGAATTAGAAAAGGGCAGAATCACTGCAAAAGTATTAATTTCAAAAACGGGCTTATTAAGTCCAGCCTATACCATTAAAATAACAAGTTCTGGCGCTGTCATGCCTCAAAACATGCAACTATTACAGTCTGTATTACAAGGCGTGATAGCGGGCATGAATCAAAAGTATTTTGCAAGTAACCAAACCCTTGCCCGCGTCGATGCAACTGTTTCGCAAATACCTGGAAGGGCCTATAAAACCATCGATTATATACTGCCTGGCCAGTTGGGGTTTTCTTTACTTAGTTCTGGTGTTTTTGGGGTTGCTTTTTTATTTTTTAATCTGCGTCAGCAACTTGTGCTTAAACGTTTTTATGCCACGCCAATAAAGCGCGCTTATATTGTACTTGGAGAAGCGCTTAGTAGGGTTTTGTTTCAATTATTGACAGCAATTATTGTAATAGGTGTTGGTCATTATGCATTTGGATTTACGCTCGTGCATGGGTTTACTACTTTTTTAACAATTATGCTTTTAAGTTTTATAGCGCTTGTTTTATTTATGGGTTTTGGCTTTATTGTGAGTGGGCTTGCTAAAAATGAAAGTACCATTCCACCATTTGCAAATTTATTTACGTTGCCTCAGTTTTTATTAGCGGGCACTTTTTTTGCTGTAGAATCTTTTCCAACTTGGCTTCAGCCTATTTGTAATGCGCTTCCTTTAACGCATTTTAATAATGCGATGCGTAATATTGCTTTTGAAGGCGCTTCATTAGCAGCCTGCAGTAAAGAACTATTGATTCTTGGTTTATGGATTGTGGGTGTATATGGGGTTGCTTTTAAAACATTTAAATGGGATTAACATGCGCGTTATTAAATTAGGTATTATTAGTGTTATTGTATTTTTTGTTTTATTTACATTAGGTGGATTGTTATTGCCATCTCATAATGTTGTTTCAAGAGCTGTAAATATGAAAGCAAAACCTGCATCCATATTACCATTGGTACAAGATATAAAGCAGTGGCATTTGTGGATGGAAGGGATGGATAGTGCTACTGTAGATAAGCGTCAACAAGTGCAAATAATTTCTGTATCAGACTCTTTGATTGTTGCCAACTGGAACACTGCAGAAGCAAATTATTTAACAAAATTTAGATTGATATACAATACAGATCAGTCTGTTACCATTTTTCAGTGGCAGTTCGAACAAGAAGTTGCATGGTATCCCTGGGAGCGCTTGAGTTCGCTCATGAATGATAAAATACTAGGTACTTTAATGGAAAAAAACCTAGCCAGACTTCAATTGTTAGTAGAAGCTAACTAGGTTTTCAGTAATATTAAAACATTAGATAATCAATAGCGCATCACCGTAACTAAAGAAACGGTACTTGTCTTTGATGGCCTTTTTGTAGGCTTCTATGGCTAAATCATAACCAGCAAAAGCACAGGTCATAATTAGTAAGCTTGTTTTTGGTAAATGGAAGTTGGTTACAAGACTGTCTGCTACATTAAAATTGTAAGGAGGATGTATAAAGTGATTGGTCCAACCTTCGCTTGGTTTCAGTAATTTTTGTGCTGTAAAGCTGCTTTCCATGGCACGCATGGTGGTGGTGCCGATAGCGCAAATACGTTTACCATTTGTTTTGGCTTTGTTCACAATATTGCAAGCCTCATCAGTAATCTGGTAGTACTCGGCATCCATTTTATGTTTGCTTAAGTCTTCTACTTCAATAGGTCTAAATGTACCAAGGCCAGTGTGTAGAGTTACTTCTGCAAATTTTACACCTAATATTTCACATCTTTTGATGAGTTCTTTACTAAAGTGTAATCCAGCAGTAGGCGCTGCAACCGCACCTTCATGCTTTGCATATACGGTTTGGTAACGTTCTTTATCTTCCTCGTCTGGTTTGCGTTTAATGTATTTAGGTAGCGGTGTCTCTCCTAAAAACTCTAACATTTTTTTGAAACTTTCATCGTCGTCGTCCCATAAAAAACGAATGGTACGTCCACGGCTTGTGGTATTATCTATAACTTCTGCAACAAGTTCTTCGTTGTCACCAAAATATAATTTATTACCTACTCTTATTTTTCTTGCGGGATCAACAATCACATCCCATAAACGGTTTGGCTTGTTTAATTCACGGAGTAAAAAAACTTCAATTTTAGCACCTGTTTTTTCTTTGCGACCATACATGCGTGCTGGAAAAACTTTGGTGTTGTTTACTACGAAAACATCTTTATCATCATAGTATTCTAAAATGTCACGGAAATATTTATTTTCCATATGACCACTTTTTCTGTCTACTACAAGAAGGCGACTGTCTTCTCTTCTTTTGGTTGGATTTTGTGCGATCAGGTTTAGAGGTAGATCGAACTTAAATTGTGATAATTTCATGTTACGGCATGATTTTTTAGTGAAGGCTGCAAAAGTAGGTAAAAAATGCCAAAATTAAGGCAGGGCTGCAATAAGTTCCTGTGTATAAAGGCTTTTAGGCGAATTATAAACAGTGTTTGCAGGTCCAATTTCTTCTAATCTTCCCGCATTCATGACCATAATTTGGTCACTAATGTATTTCACGACAGCTAGGTCATGGGTAATAAATAATGCAGAAAACTGCATGGACGCTTTTAGGTCATTTAGCAAATTAAGTACTTGTGCTTGAACGCTAACATCGAGGGCAGAAACGCTCTCGTCGCAAATTACAAATTTGGGTTCCATAATAAGTGCTCTGGCAATTACAATTCTTTGACGTTGACCACCACTAAATTCATGGGGGTATTTATTGTAGCAATCGGCGGGGAGCTCCACTTTTTCTAGCATTTCAATAACCCGCTCCTTTCTTTCTGATTTATTATTTACTATTTGGTGTACCTGCAGCGGTTCGGCGATGGCATCACCAATTCGCATGCGTGGATGTAACGAACTATAAGGGTCTTGAAAAATGAGTTGAATTATTTTTTTATATTGCTGATTGTATTGTTTGTTTGGAGTGGCGATGGTTTCTCCTTTATAAATAATGGTTCCTTCGTTAATTGTTTGTAATCCAACAATTGACCTTCCAAGTGTTGTTTTGCCACATCCCGATTGTCCAACAAGGCCAAGGGTTTCGCCTTCTTTAATGTCAAAAGAAATTTGATCTACGGCGGTAAAACTTTTGGTAACTTTTCCAAAAATATTGGTAGCCACTGGAAAATGAATCGAAACATTTTTAACGGCTAATAAGGTGGCTTGATTGTTTATTAATGGCACTTCCGTATCACTCACAATAGGGGGGACTTTGAAGTTTGGATTTGACAAAAAATCATACACAACAGGAAGCTTGTATCCTTTGGGATATAAGCCGGGCCTGCATGCTAATAGTGCTTTTGTATAAGGGTGTAAGGGGTTTTCAAATAATGCTTTTGTTGAATTTTCTTCTACTACTTCACCTTTGTATAAAACGGTTACTGCATCTGCAAAAGACGCCACAACATTTAAATCATGGGTGATAAATAAAATACCCATACCCGTTTCATGTTGCAAATGTTTAAGCAGTTCCAAAATGCTTTTTTGTACTTGAACATCAAGTGCTGTAGTGGGCTCGTCACAAATGAGTAAATCAGGTTTTCCACTCATGGCCATGGCAATCATAACGCGCTGCTTTTGCCCACCACTTAATTCGTGCGGATACTTATTAATTGCTTTTTCTGGGTCATTTATTTTAACGCTTGTAAATAAATCAATGGCTTCTTTTGTTGCTGCTTCTTTTGAAAGCTGTTGGTGCAACATGATGGTTTCAATGATTTGATCGCCACAAGTAATTACAGGATTAAGTGCAGTCATCGGCTCCTGAAAAATCATTGCAATTTTCGCACCTCTTATGGCTTGTAATTCGGTCGAATTCAATTGAAGTAAATCAATACACTCGCTTTCACTTTTGTAAAACAAGATAGAACCGCTTTTATAGGAAACAGGAGGGCTTGGAATGAGTTGTAAAATACTCATCGATGTAACCGATTTGCCAGACCCTGATTCCCCTACAAGTGCCCTAATTTCTCCCCTACAAACACTTAAGTTGAGGTTCTTTACAGCAGTAAAGCTTTTGTTCTCTTTATCAAAGGAAACGGTGAGCTGATTAATTTGCAACAAAGGGCCGTCCATTGTGTTATAATTTTGCACAAGATTAAACAAATAAATTTGCCAATTTTATGCTAATGTGGATTAATATTTGTTAATACTGTTCATTATTGTACGGGTTCGCTTAATTTTGCACTTACATCTGTTAGTTTACTAAACGCTGTAGGTCATCTAAATGATTGAATATGATTCGAAAAGCATGGTGGAAATGGGTTGCATTTTTGCTCCTTTTTTACACTAGTATTTATGGTTTTATTGTCAAGGTTCCAAAATTAGATGACAGGCTTGAACACTCTATTCGTAACATGTTTTTTCATGTTCCAATGTGGTTTGCCATGATGATATTACTTTTTGTTTCGGTGTGGTATGCTGCTAAATATTTGCGAACCACTTCACCCATCGATGATTTTTATTCTAAGGCCTTTGCAGCCACTGGTACCTTATATGGTTTTCTAGGTTTATCTACAGGTGCCATTTGGGCAAACTATCAGTGGGGTAGTCCATGGAGTGGAGACCCAAAGCAAAATGGTGCGGCTATTGCCATGCTTATTTACCTTGCTTATTTTGTTTTGCGCGGCAGCATGACAGACGAAGATAAACGTTCACGCATTGCTTCGGTGTATAACATTTTTGCTTTTTTCATGCTCTTCCCTACACTATGGATTTTACCAAGACTCACAGAGTCACTTCATCCTGGCGGTCAGGGAAGTGAAGGCAACCCTGGTATTAATGGAAAAGATATGGATGCCAATATGAGGTCTGTATTTTATCCGGCCGTTATTGGTTGGACATTACTTGGTGTGTGGGTGAGTACCTTAAAAATCAGATACGAATTACTTAAAGCAAAATAAATTATGAAAAAATATTTGAAATCATTCCTGCTTGTATTATTTGCGCTTGGTTGTTTTGTTACTACTCAGGCTCAAGATGTTGCTGCAAATGCAAACATAGATGTGATGCGTAGCAACGGAAAAATTTATGTTGTGATGGCTGTAGTGGCAACCATTGTAACGGGTCTTTTTTTATACGTTTATTCCATTGATAAAAAAATCTCAAAATTAGAAAACAAATAAATTTATTGTTATGTCTAGTAATACACCCTATAGTTTTTTTAAAAGTGTAGAAAAAAGTTTTGATAAAGCGTCTAAGTTTACCAATTGGGAAAATGGGTTGCTTGAGCAAATTAAAGCTTGTAATAGCGTTTACAGTATGCGTTTTCCAGTAAAAATGGATGATGGTAGAATTGAAGTAATTGAAGCCTATCGTGTACAACACTCGCAACACAAATCTCCTTGTAAGGGTGGTATTCGTTTTAGTGAAGAAGTGAACCAAGACGAAGTGATGGCACTAGCATCACTTATGACATACAAGTGTGCTATCGTGAACGTTCCATTTGGGGGCGGCAAAGGCGGGATTAAAATCAATCCGCGTGAACACTCTGTCTATGAGTTGGAAAAAATTACACGTAGGTATACTGCAGAGCTTGTTAAAAAGAATTTTATTGGTCCTGGCATTGATGTTCCCGCGCCTGATTACGGTACCGGAGAGCGAGAGATGGCATGGATTGTTGATACCTATGCTTCTCTAAAACCGGGTGAAATTGATGCAGCAGGTTGTGTAACGGGCAAGCCAATTACGCAAGGTGGTGTGAGGGGTAGAAAAGAAGCGACGGGACTTGGTGTGTTTTTTGGTATCCGTGAAGTGTGTAATTTGAAAGAAGAAATGGAGAAACGCGGCTTAACTGTTGGTGTTGCAGGTAAAACTGTAGTAGTGCAAGGTTTAGGAAATGTAGGTTACCATAGTGCCAAATTTTTTAGAGAACATGGATCTAAAGTGATTGCAATTGCAGAATTTGAAGGTGCTATTTTTAATGCAGACGGTCTTAACGAAGAAGATGTTTTTCAACACCGTAAAAAAACGGGTTCTATTTTAAATTTTCCAGGGGCTACCAATATTACGAAGAGCACGGATGCTTTGGAGCTTGCTTGTGATATATTAATTCCTGCTGCACTCGAAAACGTAATCAACGCTGAAAATGCACCACGCGTGCAAGCTAAAATTATTGGTGAAGCAGCCAACGGTCCTTTAACACCAGAGGCAGATGAAATTTTTGCAGCCAAGGGAACACTTGTTGTTCCTGATATGTACTTGAATGCAGGTGGCGTAACGGTATCTTATTTTGAGTGGCTTAAAAATTTAAGTCATGTGCGTTACGGACGAATGGAAAAAAGATTTACTGAAAATTTAAATACCCATATCCTTTCTCAAATAGAAGAGTTGACTGGTAAAACAGTTTCAAATGCAGAGCGTAGTTTTATTATGCATGGTCCGGAAGAAGTAGATTTAGTGCATAGCGGACTAGAAGAAACCATGATTACAGCAACTAGAGAGATTATGCAAATTTGGAAAGACAATCCATCCATACCTGATATGCGCACAGCAGCTTATGTATGTGCCATCAATAAAGTGGGAACGTCTTATGCTGAACTTGGTATATTCCCTTAATCGGTAACAAAGTTTGGTAGTGCAGTTAATACTGTTGGTTGCGTATTTCTTACATCAAAACCAAAAGTGTCATTCCCATTTGTGATAATGATATACTGCGTTTCTAATTTGCTGTTATAATGCAATACTTGTTGGAGTACAGATTCGCTTAGGGGCACATTCATTTCTTTACATTCTACAATTAACCAGGGTTTGGTGTCTTTATAAACAAGGATATCAAACCTTTTTTTTGTGTCGCCCCATTTGATTTCTTTTTCTATCGCAATGAGGGAAGCGGGTACTTGATGCTTTTGTACGAGCACCTGTAAAAAATTTTGACGAACCCATTCTTCGGGGGTTAAGCGAACCCAGATTTTTCGAAAGGGGTCAAAAATTTGCTCTTTTTGGTCTAAGGTTTTAATCTGATACGCAAAGTCTGGATAGTTTACCTGAATCATAAGAATTGCATTATCATGGCTTTTTTGTAATTTAGCCAATTAACTTTTTTCAAATATAACCCTACTGGGTTAAAATGCCAACCTATGAAAACGAAAGAAGAAATTGTGAACAACTGGCTTCCCAGGTATACTGGTGAGCAGCTTCAAAATTTTGGTAAGTATATTTTGCTGACCAATTTTAGCAATTATGTAAACTTGTTTGCACAGTGGAATGGTGTGGAAGTAGTTGGAAAAGATCGTCCCATGCAGTGCGCAACAGCTAATGGTATTACCATTATCAATTTTGGTATGGGAAGCCCGGGTGCTGCTACGGTAATGGATTTATTAACCGCTATTGAGCCAGAAGCGGTATTGTTTTTGGGTAAATGTGGAGGGCTTAAAAAACGAAATAATTTAGGCGATTTAATACTGCCCATCGCGGCCATCAGGGGAGAGGGAACGTCTAATGACTACTTCCCTCCAGAAGTACCAGCAATGCCAGCCTTTGCCTTGCAAAAAGCAATTTCAACCACAATTAGGGACTATAAGGTTGATTATTGGACAGGCACGGTGTATACTACCAATAGAAGGGTATGGGAACACGACGAAGTATTTAAAGATTATTTGACACGTGTTCGTGCTTACGCCATTGATATGGAAACAGCTACTATTTTTACAGTTGGATTTTACAATAAAATTCCAACAGGCGCTTTGTTGTTAGTGAGTGATCAGCCCATGGTGCCGGAAGGTGTAAAAACCGAAGCAAGTGATGTAAAAGTGACGAGTGATTTTGTGGAGAATCATTTAAAAATTGGTATCGATTCTTTAAAGCAACTCATTAACAAAGGGCAAACAGTAAGACACTTAAGATTCTAATTAAGATTCTAATGCGGATTTAATCTTTCCATAAAAATGGAAACAAAATTAGCGCTAGTGCTACAACTAAAATATCGAGTCCAACTAGCATACCTACCATTTGTAAAAAGCCACCTTGTATCACAGATGAAAATCCTGTTGCAGAAATTTTCATAAGTAGTAAAAGCTGAGGTATTATGAGCGGAAAGCCCATGATAGCCATCATTGCAGCGTTTTGCTGTGCCTTAGCGGCGATGGCTGCTAGAAAAGTAAATACCAAACTTAAGCTCATGCCTCCTAGGCAAACAATGCCTGTAAATACAAGAGCATGTGTAAGTGGGTTCCCTAGTAATAGTGTAAAAACGGCCAAGCTTAACAAGCTCATGGCAAGCATGAGTACTAGGTTAAAAATAAGTTTAGCGAGTACAAAATTTTGAGCACTGGTAATGGAGTAAAAATATAACATACGTCCACTTCCTTCTTGCAAAAAACTTTTTGCTACCGCGTTTACACAAACAAACAATTGAATCACCCAAAATAAACCATTCCATACCTGATCATCCGGTTGGCCCATCGACAAGTACACCACAAAAATGGTTGTTACCACATAGAGTACAATACCATACAACGTGTACTGCTGTCTGAGTTCTAGCAGAAAATCTTTTTGTAATAAAGCAAGTATGGCGTTTTTATTTTTCATGCATGCATTTTCTGCAACGTGGTTCGTAGGTATCTTTTTCTCCAAGTAATACTTGACTTTCGTTGGCTGTTTTTCTAAATGAAACGTGCGCGATATTGCCGCATTTCATACATATTGCATGCAGCTTGGTAATGTAATCAGCAACGGCTAATAAATTAGGCATTTGACCAAAGGGTTTACCCAAATAATCCATGTCTAATCCTGCTACAATTACACGTATACCCCTCATTGCTAAAGTCTCGCAAACCATGGTAATTTCTGCATCAAAAAACTGCGCTTCATCAATACCAATTACATCTACATCGCCTGCTAATAATAAAATTGATTGCGCATGGTCTACGGGAATAGAGGGTATACTGTTGGCATCGTGGCTTACCACTTCTGTTTCGTTGTATCTCGTATCTAATGATGGTTTATAGATTTCAATTTTTAAATTTGCAATTTTTGCACGCTTCAGCCTTCTAATGAGTTCTTCGGTTTTTCCGCTAAACATACTGCCGCAAATCACTTCAATCCAGCCCCTTTTGTCACCTGTTATGTTAGGTTCTATAAACATGTATCAAATAAATTTGTAGATTAGACGTTAAATAGGAGCGGATACCAGTCTCATTTAAGACCCCAAATGTATTACATAGAATGGAAAGAGTTGGTACGTTAATTCATAAACTAAAAGATCTTTTTGATCAGGGCGCCAATAGCGAAGAGCTTATGGCTGCTGCTCAAATGCTTTTATCCGAACTTGAAACGGCTAATACTCCCTCGGTGGAGCCCGAAAAGCCGGCTAAAATGGGGGTTTCGGTAGTAATGCCTAGGGGTACCAGAACTGCAAGGCCTGAACAATTAATTCAGGCAAAACTACCCCTTGACATACCGGAATATATTTTGGAAGACCTGTCACCCGTTATTCCAATCGACACCCCATCTGTTGTTTCATCAAAAGGACCCGTTATTTCAGAAATGAATAGTGGTTGGTTGTTTGATACGGCTACAGAAATTCCAACCCTTGCACTACAGTCAAAGAAAAATGAATTTGAAGAAATCAATCAACTCATGCAGTCGATTCATTCAATGCCTGTACTTAACGAAAAACTTCGAGCCAATCAAATAGAAATAGGGTCCCTACTTAACAACGAGCCCATCAAAGAATTAAAAAAAGGAATTGGCATCAATGACCGTTTTTTGTTTGTGCAAGAACTTTTTAGAGGGGATGAAACCATGTACGAAAGAAGTATAAAAACAATTGATGGGTTTTCCATTTATCCAGAGGCGCAATTTTGGATACAACGTGAACTAAAATTAAAAATTGGTTGGAACGAAGACAGTGCTACTGTCAAGCATTTTGATCAACTTGTTAAAAGACGATTTTCCTGAATATAGCGTATAATTTTTGCAGAAGCGCCTTTATGGGCATGCACAAAATTTCCTGCCAATTGCCCTATTTTATTTCTACTTTCTTCGTTGCTAAATAAATGATTAGCAACAGATTCAAAATCTAATACGTCTTTAATACTTACCGCTCCACCTGCTTCGATGAGTCCCACTGCTTCTATGTATTTATCATAGACTGGTCCAAATAATACGGGCTTAAAATGTACGGCTGCTTCTAGACAGTTATGTATGCCATCTGCCCCAAATCCGCCGCCAATATAGCTTACAGTAGCGTAGTGGTATAGTTTACTAAGCATGCCTATATTGTCTATGATAAGTGTGTTGAACTTTTGTGGCGCAATATCTGATTCATCCAACTGCTGTAAATAATCAGAATACAGTACTGCATTTTTATACAAGGTTAAGCAGTTTTGAAGCCTCTGGTGGGTGATATCGTGTGGAGCAATAATAAATTTAATATTCGGGTTTGCTTTTTCAAAATGAGCAATGGTTTCATCATCTTGAAGCCAGGTACTTCCTGCCACCAGCACTAAACTATTGTTGCAGAAATGTGTAATAGGATCTATGGGAGAAAAGGCGTTGGCGATTTCAATAACCCTGTCAAATCTTGTGTCGCCACTAGTGTATACCTCATCTTTAATACCAATAGAATGCAGTAAAGATTGTGAGCTTTGATCTTGTACAAAAAAAGCACTAAAGCTTTGCAGTAGTTTTTTGTAAAATCCAGCATACCATGTAAAAAACAATTGGTCTTTTCTAAAAATGCCAGCAATTAAAATTGTAGGGATTTGTCGTTTTTTTAACCCTGTAAGATAGTAATGCCAAAATTCATACTTTACAAAAATGGCAATGGATGGGTTTACTATTTTTAAAAATTGTTGCGCATTTCCCGCGCTATCCATGGGCAAGTAAAAAACAAAATCTGCACCGCTATATTTTTTATGTACTTCATAGCCAGATGGTGAAAAAAAGGTAAGTAGAATAAGGTAATTTGAGTATTGCTTTTGAAGGTCCTCTAAAACCGGACGTCCTTGTTCAAATTCACCTAACGAGGCACAATGCATCCAAATAACTGGTTTGGGATTATGCTCAAACGAGGCAGCTAATTTGTTAAAAATTCCATTTCTGCCCTCATGCCACTGTTTTGCCTTTGGATTCATAAATCCAAGTATCCATGCGGCTTTTGGGTAGATCCAAATGAATAGGTTGTATATAAAAAGCAAAATATGGTGGTTTATAGTGCAAATAAACAAATTAATGCCCATTTCAACGTTTTATCTACTAGAATAAGTGTTCCGATAAACCGATGAACAAAGGCTTTTTTGCAGTAATTTTGGCCCTATAAATATTGGCATATGAGACCCATTCAGATGGTTGACACCAAAACTCAATACCTTCAAATTAAAGACGAAGTAGATGCTGCCATACATGCAGTACTTGATAGTGCAGCTTATATTAACGGAAAGGCTGTTCAAGAATTTGCTGCTGCACTTGCTGCCTACATGGATGTTAAGCATGTAATTCCTTGCGCCAATGGTACCGATGCCTTACAAATTGCGATGATGGCCATTGGGCTTGAGCCAGGGGATGAAGTAATTACACCTTCTTTTACGTATATCGCTACCACTGAGGTGGTGGCACTGCTCAGGTTAAAACCTGTTTTTGTAGAAGTAGATCCTATAACATTTTGTATGGATCCAGCCCTGTTGGAAAAAGCGATTACGCCAAAAACAAAAGCGATTGTTCCGGTGCATTTGTACGGTCAGGCTGCCCCCATGGAAGAGATTTTAAATATTGCAAAAAAGCACAACTTATATGTAATCGAAGACAATGCACAAGCCATTGGTTGCTCATATACATTTAAAGACGGGACTGTTAAAAAAACCGGAACCATGGGACATATTGGCGCCACTTCTTTTTACCCGAGTAAAAACTTGGGTGCATTTGGTGATGGCGGTGCATTATTTACAAATGACGATGCAGTCGCACATACCTTAAAAACGATAGCCAACCATGGTCAAGAAAAAAGGTATTACCACGACATCGTTGGTTGTAATTCTAGACTAGATAGTATACAAGCGGCTATTTTAAATATCAAATTAAAACATTTAGACCGCTACAATCAAGCAAGGGCTAACGTTGCAACATTTTATAACCAAGCTTTTGAAAATTGTGCAGTCATTACTACTCCAAAAACGGCTGCTTATTCTACTCACGTATTTCATCAGTACACTATTTTATTTGATGGCGACAGAGATGGATTGATTGCGCATTTAGCAGAAAAGAGTATTCCTTCTATGATTTATTACCCGGTTCCAGGGCACAAGCAAAAAATGTTTGCTTCTTTTAATTTGCCGGATACTTTACTTTCTACCACTGACGATTTAACAAACCGTGTTATTTCATTACCTATCCATACCGAAATGGATATGGAACAGTTGACTTATATTACAGAGGCCGTTTTAAATTTTATAAATAAATAATTTATGAAGATTGCAGTTGTTGGCACCGGATATGTTGGGCTTGTAACAGGCACTTGTTTTGCTGAAACAGGCAACAAAGTAACTTGTGTAGATATTGATGCTTCAAAAGTGGCCCGTTTGTCTGGTGGAGAAATTACCATTTATGAGCCGGGCCTAGAAAAACTTTTTTTGCGCAACCTCCAGGAAGGACGTTTACAATTCACCACCAATTTAAAGGAAGGAATAGAAGGGGCTAGTATTATTTTTTTAGCACTTCCTACACCGCCAGGTGCTGATGGTCACGCCGATTTGCAATACATTTTAAAAGTAGCCGATGACTTGGGTCATTTGCTAAAAAGCTATGCGGTTATTGTAGATAAAAGTACCGTGCCTGTTGGTACTGCTGCTAAAGTGCATGCTGCCATCGCAAAAAATTATAGTGGTGAATTTGATGTGGTAAGCAATCCTGAATTTTTACGTGAGGGTGTTGCCGTAGATGATTTTATGAAGCCAGATCGTGTTGTTATTGGTACTAGTTCTGATCGTGCAAAAAAATTAATGGGTGATTTGTTTGCGCCCTTTGTGCGTCAGGGCAATCCGGTTATTTACATGGATGAAGCCAGTGCCGAACTAACAAAATATGCAGCCAATTCTTTTTTAGCAGCTAAAATATCTTTCATGAATGAAATTGCTCAACTCTGCGAAAGAATGGGAGCCGATGTGGATATGGTAAGAAGGGGTATAGGTTCTGATGATAGAATTGGTAAACGTTTTTTATTTTCTGGTATTGGATATGGTGGCAGTTGTTTCCCCAAAGATGTGCAGGCTTTAATTAAATCAGCAGCAGCGCATGATTACGATTTTAAAATTTTAAATGCAGTTGAGCGCGTTAATGAAAAGCAAAAAATGCACTTGGTGCATGTAATGGAAAATCACTACAATGGTAGTCTGGCTGGCAAGCATTTTGCACTCTGGGGTTTGGCTTTTAAACCCAACACAGATGATATCAGAGAAGCGCCAGCGCTTACAATCATTCAGGCATTACTGGATGGCGGGGCCACCGTTACGGCCTTTGATCCAGAAGCTGCTGCGCATGTGAAGCAGGTTGTGGGTAATACAATAAATTATGCACCCAATCAATATGAAGCCCTTGAAAAGGCGGATGCACTTATTATTGCAACAGAGTGGAGCGTTTTTAGAACACCCGATTTTGAAGAAATAGTAAAAAGACTTCCTTCAAAATTAATTTTTGACGGACGAAATTTATTTGAATTACAAGCAATGAAAGAGCTTGGGTTTACTTATTATAGTATTGGTAGAGCAAGCATTTAATGCAAAAACAGTATGATGAAAAATAAAACGGTATTAATTACCGGAGCAGCTGGATTTTTAGGATCACATTTATGTGATCGTTTTGTGTCTGAAGGCGCCCATGTAATTGCCATGGATAATTTAATTACCGGAGACAAAAAAAATATTGAGCACTTAAGAGGCTTACCTAATTTTTCATTTGTATTACATGATATTACTAAACATATTACCATAGATGGGCCGCTTGATTATATTTTGCATTTTGCATCACCAGCAAGCCCTATCGATTATTTAAAAATACCCATTCAAACTTTAAAAGTAGGAGCACTTGGTACGCATAATTGTTTAGGCCTTGCAAAAGATAAAGGCGCTAGAATACTAGTGGCTAGTACCAGTGAAGTATATGGTGATCCACTAGTGCATCCGCAGCCAGAATCGTATTGGGGAAATGTAAACCCTGTGGGGCCAAGAGGTGTGTATGATGAAGCCAAACGTTTTATGGAATCAATCACAAGAGCTTACCATACTTTCCATGGTGTAGAAACTAGAATTGTACGCATATTTAATACCTACGGTCCACGCATGCGACTCAATGATGGCAGGGCTTTACCGGCTTTTATTGGTCAAGCGCTTAGAGGTGAAGACCTTACCGTTTTTGGTGATGGATCTCAAACAAGAAGCTTTTGTTATGTAAGTGATTTGATTGAGGGTATTTATAGGTTATTGCTAAGTGACTATTCGATGCCAGTAAATATTGGTAACCCCCACGAAATTTCTTTAAAAGATTTTGCAGAAGAAGTATTGAAATTAACGGATGCTGGTGTAAAAATAATTTACAAACCACTTCCTATAGATGATCCTAAACAGCGCCAGCCAGATATTACAAAAGCAGCTGCTTTGCTACATTGGGCACCAACAGTTTCTCGTGCCGAAGGCCTTCAAAAAACATATGCTTATTTTAAATCACTTCCTAAGTCGGAGTGGACCAAGCAACCTAAAAGTTTTTCTTAAATTACCTAATCATGTCTAAACCGCTCATTGTTGTTACAGGAAAAAATGGACAATTAGGTTCTGAACTTGAAATACTTGCACCTGCATTTGAAGTGCAGTATGATTTTTTACTTGTAGATAGATCTCAATTAGATTTATCATCCAACGAATCAATTGACAATTTTTTTTCAGTGCACAAGCCCTCAGTTGTTATCAACTGCGCCGCATACACAGCAGTAGATAAGGCAGAAACAGACAGAGATGCAGCATTTCAAGTTAATGCTGTTGCTGTTGGAAAGTTAGCAGCATTCTGTAAAGCAATTGGGGCTTTATTTATTACCGTTTCTACCGATTATGTTTTTAATGGGAATGGTACAAGCCCATACTTGCCATCTGATACAACAGATCCAATTAATTATTATGGGGCGTCAAAAGCGGAGGGTGAAAAGTTAGCTATAACAAACAATCCAGATAGCATTATCATTAGAACCTCATGGGTGTATAGCAGGTTTGGCAATAATTTTGTGAAAACCATGATACGTTTAATGGGGGAGCGCCCTTCATTAAATGTAGTAGGAGATCAAATTGGTGCCCCAACCTATGCTGCCGATTTAGCGGCTGCCATCATGCATATTGTGGCTCAAAAAATAGCAGGCAATAAACATAGTGGTATTTATCATTTCAGCAATAGTGGTGCTATAAGTTGGTATGATTTTGCGGTAGCTATTGGCGAAATGACTCATTCAAATTGCGTGGTTGCTAAAATTGGTTCCGAAGCGTTTCCAACGCCCGCCAAAAGGCCTCATTATTCATTAATGGATTGCAGTTCCATCATTCAAGACTTTGGTGTTGGTCAGCCAGATTGGAAAGAAAGTTTACAAGTTTGCATACCACTGATTCAAAAATAATCATGTCCTTAATAGTGCATAAAAAAAGCCGCAATAAAATTGCGGCTTTTTAATTTGGTTGCCCGACCTGGATTCGAACCAAGACAAACTGCACCAAAAACAGTCGTACTACCATTATACTATCAGGCAATCCTGTCATTCATTTCTGAATGGGCAGCAAAAATAGGGTGCAACTTAAAATTTTCCAAATATTTTAGAGTCGTTTTTCGCTAAAACCCTCAAAATCAGACTATAATTTAGCACTGAGCGCCTAAATGGCACTCACTTTGTTCAAATGTTTTATATTTAAAGGACAAAATGATAAACCCATGCAAAAATTACTCTTATTATCCGTTTTTATAGGTTGTTTGTTTTTACTCTCTTTTAGAGATAATAAAAAGAAAAAGATTGTATTTTTTGGTGATTCTATTACTGAAGCAGGGGCTAAACCTGGCGGTTATATTAAAATGATGGAGCAGATGCTTGCGAATGCAGGCAAGAATCAAAAATATGAATTGGTAGGTGCGGGAATAGGCGGCAACAAAGTATATGATTTGTACCTCCGTATGGAAAACGATGTCCTTGCAAAAAATCCGGATATCGTTGTTATTTATATTGGTGTAAATGATGTGTGGCATAAAGCGTCTTCAGGAACCGGTACCGATTATTGGAAGTTTGGTCCTTTTTATGAAGCCCTTGTTAAAAAAATTCAAGCATCGGGTGCTAAAGTAGTGGTATGTACGCCTGGGGTAATTGGTGAAAGAACAGACAATAGCAATCAGCTAGACGGTGATTTAAATTTATACAGCAAATGGATTCGTGATTTTAGTGCCAAAAATAATTTACCACTTGTAGATGTACGAAAAGTTTTTATGGACTATAATACAGCCAACAATCCTAACAATCAGGAGTCTAAAATTTTAACTACCGACCGCGTACATTTAAATGAAAAAGGAAATGCAGTGTTAGCAGAAGCCATGTGGAATGTGCTTGGTGCTTTGTAATTAAGATAACGCTTATCAAGAACTATTCCGCAATAACCAAGTAGTAGTTTTTCTTTCCTTTTTGAAGTAATAAGTATTTGCCTTGCAAAAGGTCATCTGTGTTAACACTTGTTTTTTCTACTGCTATTTTGGATTTATTTAAACCAAGTCCACCAGCAATAAACATTTTTTTGGCTTCTCCTTTACTTGTAAAAATATTGGTTTCAACAAGTAGGTCTATCAGGTCGTAACCGTTAGCTAGTGATGCTTTGCTCACTTTTGCGGTAGGCACGCCTTCCATCACTTGTAATAGTTCGTTTTCATTCAAGCTTTGTAATACCTCAGTGGTGGCATTACCAAATAAAATGTCAGAAGCTTTAACTGCAAAATCATAATCTGCATCACTATGCACCCAAGTAGTTAAGCACTCCGCTAATTTCTTTTGTAATAATCGTAAGTGTGGTGCAGCTTCATGCTCCGTTAATAGTGATTCAATTTGCGCAACTGGTAAAAGTGTAAATATTTTGATCCAGCCTTTTGCATCTTCGTCAGAAGCGTTTAACCAAAACTGATAAAACTGATAAGGACTTGTTTTTTTAGGATCTAACCAAATATTTCCTTTTTCTGTTTTGCCAAATTTGCCACCATCTGCTTTTTTGATAAGCGGGCAAGTAAATGCAAATGCTTCGCCACCTGTTTTGCGTCTGATAAGTTCGGTACCTGTGGTGATGTTGCCCCACTGGTCACTTCCGCCCATTTGAAGTTTGCAATTTTTGTTTTGGTACAACCAATAAAAATCGTAACCCTGTATAAGTTGGTAGGTGAATTCGGTAAAGCTCATGCCTGTGTCACCTTCTAATCTCTTTTTTACACTGTCTTTGGCCATCATGTAATTGACCGTGATATGTTTGCCCGCGTCTCTAATAAATGAAAGAAAATTAATTTCTTTAAACCAGTCATAGTTATTCACCATAACAGCTGCATTTTTTTTAGATGCATCAAAGTCTAAAAATCTTTCTAATTGTTTTCGAACACCTTCTTGGTTATGGAGTAAAATATCTTCTGATAATAAATTACGCTCTTCGCTTTTACCTGATGGATCGCCCACCATACCGGTAGCGCCACCCACAAGTGCATAGGGTTTATGCCCTGCATTTTGCAAATGAACAAGAAGTAAAATAGGCACGAGACTTCCAATATGTAAACTATCTGAAGTAGGGTCAAATCCAATATAGCCAGATACCATTTCTTTTGCCAACAATTCTTCTGTACCTGGCATCATGTCTTGAATCATGCCTCTCCAACGTAGTTCTTCAATCAAAGTCATAACGGTGCGCTTAGTTGTTGCAAAAGTAAGGAATAGTTAGTAGGGTAATTACGGGAACAAGGCGTTATTTTTGCCCCATGAAAAAAGTAGGAGATGGTACCCGTGTATTAAACTTTTTAATTGATACGCTACTCTATTGGATACTTGCAATTCTGCTGTACAAGTGGTGGAATTTTCATGTACTATACTGGGGCTATATGCACTTAAATTTTGGCTGGTTTTTCTTTGGGTCCCTATTTATTTACTATTTTATTTTAGAACTCTTGTTTGCAAAAACACCCGCCAAATGGCTCACTGCCTGTAAGGTAGTATCTAGCAAAAGCACTTTAGACAGAACTATTAAAGCAAGCCTAGGTCAAATATTTATCCGATCCCTAGCAAGGCTCATCATCATTGATCCATTTTTTATTCCGTTTCTAGGAACCACATTGCATGATTATTTGAGTGGAACTATGGTGGTAGAGTCGTAATTTTACAGCCTACTTATGGCAAAGATTGGCATTAATATCGCAACTGGTAGCCTTCAAAAGGCTGAAATGATTGTGGGAATAGATTTAGGTACTACCAATAGTTTGGTGGCCATCATTCATCCCGAAACCAAGCAACCCGTTGCTTTAAAAGAGCATGATAGTTCAAGTTTGGTACCTAGTGTGGTGCACTTTGATGTTTTTGGCAATCCAGAAGTAGGACAGGGTGCTAAACAGTTTCTAGAGACAGACCCTGCTAATACCATATTTAGTGCCAAGCGCCTGATGGGTAAAAGCTATAAAGATGTTAGTCAGAGTGCCGGGTATTTTACCTACAAAGTAATTGATGACAACACCGATGCGCTCGTAAAAGTGCAGGTAGGTTCCAGTTTTTATTCACCCACCGATCTATCTTCTTTTATTCTGGCCGAATTAAAAAAACGCGCCGAGCATATTTTAAAAACACCCGTAACAAAAGCGGTAATTACAGTGCCTGCTTATTTTAATGATGCCCAGCGTCAGGCTACGCGCGATGCAGGTAAATTAGCCGGACTAGATGTACTCCGAATTGTAAATGAGCCAACAGCAGCGAGTTTAGCATACGGCCTAGGCCTTCAAAAAGAGGAGGAAACGACCATTGCGGTATACGATTTAGGAGGTGGTACTTTTGATATTTCTATCCTTAAAATAACCGACGGGGTATTTGATGTACTTTCTACCAATGGGGATACTTATTTAGGTGGAGATGATATTGACCGTGCTATTATTGATTATTGGCTAGCGGAAAAATCAATTGATATTAAAGTTTTACAAACAACTCCTAAATTATTGCAAACCATTCGATTAAGTTCGGAAGAAGCTAAAATAACTTTAAGTAGTACGGATCAGTTTGAAACAACAATTGAAGGACAAATATATCAAATTACAAAGCCCGTTTTTGAAGGATTGATCACATCTATCATTGGCAAAACGATTGATTGTTGTAAAAATGCGCTATCAGATGCTAAGCTAACCTCCGGTCAAATAGATGCCATAGTAATGGTGGGGGGTAGTACCCGTATTCCTGCAGTTAAAGAAGCAGTAGCTGCCTTTTTTGGAAAGCCTGTCAATGATAGTATCAATCCAGACGAGGTGGTGGCACTAGGTGCAGCGGTCCAGGCGGATATACTAGCGGGTAATAACAAAGACTTTTTACTACTCGATATAACGCCTTTAAGCCTGGGAATAGAAACCATGGGCGGCCTTATGGAAGTGCTCGTTCCACGTAACTCAAAAGTACCTACGCAGGTGGGTAGACAATATACCACACACGTAGACGGACAGTCAAGTATGCGTATTTCGGTGTACCAAGGGGAGCGAGATTTGGTAAAAGACAACCGTAAATTAGCCGAGTTTAACCTTAGCGGAATACCTGGTATGCCAGCTGGCCTCCCTAAAGTTGACATCCAATTTTTATTGAATGCAGATGGCATATTAGTAGTGAAAGCCAAAGAGTTACGAAGTGGTGTTGAACAAATTATTGAAGTTAAGCCTGCCCTCGATTTAACCGACGACCAGGTAGAAAAGATGTTACAAGATAGTATTGAAAATGCTGCGGCCGATATGGTGCTTAGAGCCCTGGTTGAAGCTAGAACCGAAGGAGAGCAGCTCCTTGCCGTTACTGAAAAGTTTATGGTAAAACACCAATCTCTATTAAGCCCCGAAGAAGTGACCCAAACCGCGCTTGCGTTGCAAGCGCTACAACTGGCTATCACAATGGAGGACAAGAACCTAATTCAAACTAAAATTGAAGCCCTGAACGAAACCACCAGACCATTTGCCGAGCGTGCCATGGACGAGGCGGTAAAGGGTGCATTAAAAGGCAAGTCCATCTAATTTGAAAATTATTTTTTGGAACCGTTTGTTAATTAATAATCATCCCTTATCTTTGCAGTCCTAAAAATCACCTAAGGAGGTATCATAGTATGTTAATTATCGACTCAAAAGACTGCGAAAACATCGACAAAGCGCTCAAGAAGTACAAAAAGAAGTTTGAAAAAAGCAAAACTCTTTTACAATTAAGAGAGCGTCAAGCTTTCACAAAGCCTTCTGTTGTGCGTCGTGGACAAGTGTTAAAAGCAATCTACAAGCAACAAATAGCTAGCGGAAAAATCGAAGGGTAATTACTCTTTGTTTCCTAAATCATATTAAGTAGCCTTAAGTATCTTAACTTTAGGCTACTTTTTTTATGCCCAAACTTTTGGTTCATGTCTGATGCATACGCGGCCATATTGCAACCTTTCTTAGACCATCTCAAATTTGAGAAGCGTTATGCGCAGCATACTATTATTGCCTATCAAAACGATCTAGCCCAGTTTTTTGCCTTCCTCACCAGTCAATTTGATGCACCCCCGCTAGCATCAATTACCGCTATGTACATTAGGTCTTGGCTCGCCGAGATGAAAGAAGAGGGGCTAACAGCCAAAAGTTTAAACCGTAAAATTTCGGCCCTCAAATCTTTTTTTAAATACCAACTCAAAACAGGGATATTAGTAACAAGTCCAATGGCAACCATTGTCACGCCTAAAGTACGTAAAAGGCTTCCTGCTTTTGTTGCCGAAGTTGATATGGAAACTTTGTTTGCACATGTCGAGTTTCCAGACACCTGGAAGGGCCGCACCGAAAAATTAGTACTTCAATTATTTTATAGTACCGGTATGCGTTTAAGTGAGCTCGTGCATTTAAAAGCGTCACAACTAGATCCTTCATTAAAGCAGTTAAAAGTAGTCGGTAAAGGAAATAAAGAACGCTTGCTCCCGCTTGGTCCAACGCTGCTGCAACAGCTACAAGAATACGTTGCTAATCGTCCTATAAAATTACCCGGTATCGACAACTTATTTACTAGTGAAAATGGGAAGGCGTTGCAACCCCGCATGGTATATACTTTTGTAAAACATTATTTAAGTTTAGTAACGACGCTGCAGCAAAAAAGTCCGCATATTTTAAGGCATAGCTTTGCAACGCATTTAATGAACAACGGTGCAGACCTCAATGCGGTAAAAGAACTGCTAGGCCACAGCAGCCTAGCTGCCACGCAGGTTTACACGCACAACACCATCGAAAAATTAAAAGAAGTTTTTAAAAAAGCGCATCCAAAGGCGTAGTGGTTTGCGCCCAAAATCCTAAAACGCTCAAATTCCAAACCGTAAGCGTTTAGCTAAGCAAATTCCATATCGTTGCCATTTAAATATTTAACTTTTTATTGTGTTATTTAAGTAGTAAATTGTAAGATACTACCGTTGGTTCTTTTCAATTATTTTAATCACCATTTAAAGAGTTGTTGTATGAACGTTTTAATTCAAACTGTGCACTTTGTTGCAGACGAAAAATTAACCCAGTGGGTAACACAAAAAACAAAAAAATTCAACCAATTTCATGACGGTATCACCAAAATGGAAATCTTCTTAAAACTAGACAATGTTGTTCACCACATTAAAGACAAAGTGGTAGAAATATGTGTGCACGTTCCCAAACATGATTTTTTTGTGAAGGATAGTGCTAAAACTTTCGAAGCGGCGTTTGATGGCGCTTTTGATGCGATGGTCGCTCAAATCAAAAAACATAAAGAAAAATTAGCGGCGTAATTTCTGCGGGTTAATTTTTGCGGGTTAATATTTGCGGATTAATTTTTGCGGGTTAATTCCGCCAAAATACTGGATTTAGTAGTACCGGCCTCCCTAACGGGAGGCCTTTTTTACGCCATATTTTGCCGTTTTGTGCAGGCTTTTTGGATCCATTTAAGCGCACTAGCCCCAACACCTCAAAAAACTGTTAAAATCTCTTGGAAAATTTATGGTCCAAAATTTTGCCGAATAAAGTTTTCCATTACCTTTGCCGTCCCTTAAAAGAGGTTGTTCTTTTTTTATAGAAGTATAATGCCGGAGTAGCTCAGTTGGTAGAGCAACTGATTTGTAATCAGTAGGTCGCGGGTTCGAGTCCCATCTTCGGCTCTATTTTTTATAACAAATACTTCTAGTAGGGCAGATGGCCGAGTGGTTAAAGGCGACAGACTGTAAATCTGTTCTCTCACGAGTACGTAGGTTCGAACCCTACTCTGCCCACTTAGTTCTTTAAAATAACTGATTACAATGCGAAAGCTTTGTAAAACAAGCGGAAGTAGCTCAATTGGTAGAGCGATAGCCTTCCAAGCTATAGGTTGCGGGTTCGACCCTCGTCTTCCGCTCCATGTTCGTTTGGAGCTACCAGGCTTTAAACGAGGCTAAGCCGTTGTAGCTCAGGGGTAGAGCACTTCCTTGGTAGGGAAGAGGTCGTGAGTTCGATTCTCACTAACGGCTCTAATCTATGTTACAACGCATAATAATAGTTAAAAGCGCAAAAAATTACCTAATTTAGCGCGCCGATAACAACAAAGCATAAAAAAAGGAACACCAAAAAAGCAATTTTTCCGAAAGGAATGATTCGAAATAAATAAAGCCCAAAAGGCAAATTTTTTTAAAACACAAATAAAACCGATAAAAATGTCTAAAGAGACCTTTAAGAGGGAAAAACCTCACGTAAACGTTGGTACCATTGGTCACGTTGACCACGGTAAAACCACCTTAACTGCTGCCATCACATCGCTTTTGGCTAAAAAGGGCATGGGTAACGTCGCAAAAAAATATGATGAAATCGATGGTGCTCCGGAAGAAAGAGAGCGTGGTATTACCATTAATACTGCCCACGTAGAATATCAAACCGATAATCGTCACTATGCGCACGTAGACTGTCCAGGTCACGCTGACTATGTTAAGAATATGATTACAGGTGCTGCACAAATGGATGGTGCCATCCTAGTAGTTGCTGCAACTGATGGTCCGATGCCACAAACCAAAGAGCACATCCTTTTAGCTCGTCAGGTAGGTGTACCTAGTATTGTTGTTTTCATGAACAAAGTAGACTTAGTTGATGATGTTGAATTATTAGAATTAGTTGAAATGGAAATCCGTGAGTTATTAACTTTATACGGTTTCGATGGTGACAATACACCAATCATTCAAGGTTCTGCAACTGGTGCGCTTTCTGAAGATCCACAATGGGTTGCTAAGATCGACGAATTAATGGCTGCAGTAGATTCTTATATTCCACTTCCTCCACGTCCAGTTGATATGGCGTTCTTGATGTCAGTAGAAGATGTATTCTCGATTACAGGTCGTGGTACAGTTGCTACAGGTCGTATCGAGCGCGGTATCATCAAAGTAGGTGAAGGTGTTGAAATCGTTGGTTTGATGGATGCGCCTCTTACTTCTACAGTAACTGGTGTTGAAATGTTCAAAAAATTATTGGACGAAGGTCAAGCTGGTGATAACGCAGGTTTATTACTACGTGGTATTGAGAAAAAAGATATCCGTAGAGGTATGGTAATCTGTAAGCCAGGTTCTATTACGCCGCACACTGAATTTAAGGGTGAGGTTTATGTACTATCAAAAGAAGAAGGTGGACGTCATACTCCATTCTTTAATAAATACCGTCCTCAATTCTATTTCCGTACAACAGACGTAACTGGTGAGTGTACACTTCCAGCTGGTACAGAAATGGTTATGCCTGGTGATAACACCAACTTAACTGTTAAATTAATCCAACCTATCGCAATGGAAAAGGGTCTTAAGTTTGCGATTCGTGAAGGTGGTAGAACAGTAGGTGCAGGTCAGGTAACTGAAATCATCAAATAAGCTCAAAGCGAAAGCTTTTAGCTGCAAGCAAATAGATTTTATTATATTTGCAAATAATTCTAAAAGCTGTTCCGCTACAAACGGAATAGCTTTTAGCTTTATACGGGCATGGTGCAACGGTAGCATACGGGTCTCCAAAACCTTTGATCTGGGTTCGAATCCTAGTGCCCGTGCTAAGGTTTTATTTTTTTAAATTATTAATTTGTTCTCATGAACAAGATCACAACTTACTTCAAAGAAAGTTACAACGAGTTACTAGAAAAAGTGACCTGGCCAACTTGGAATCAGTTGCAACAAAGTACTATAATTGTACTTGTCGCTACTGTTATCATTACCGCATTTGTGTGGGTTATGGATTTCTCTAGCAACCAATTGCTGAAGTTGATTTATTCATTATTCAAGTAATCTAATCATGGAAGCATTAACAGATATTATAACTCCAGAAACCCCTGCGGTAGCTAAGCCTGAGACAAAATGGTATGTGCTTCGTGTAGTGAGTGGTAAGGAGCGTAAAATTAAAGAGTATCTTGATAAAGATATTTTAAGAAGCGGTTGGCAAGATCTTATCAAACAGATCTTCTTACCTATGGAAAAAGTATACAAAGTGCAAAACGGTAAAAAAGTAATGCGCGAAAAAAACTATTTCCCAGGCTACGTAATGATTGAAGTGCTAGATGGTAAATTAAATGATGACATGGTCATGCACATTAGCAACATTACCAATGTGATGCACTTTTTAACAGATGGAAAAGGCTCTAAGGGTAACATTATTTCTTTGCGTAAAAGCGAAGTGAATAAAATGTTGGGTAAGGTGGATGAAATGAATGATATGGGTGGAAGCATTAGTGAGCCATTTATCCTGGGTGAAACCATCAAAATTATTGAAGGTCCTTTCAACGACTTTAACGGTGTTATCGAAGAAGTTAACGAAGAGAAGAAAAAACTAAAAGTTACCGTTAAAATCTTTGGACGTTCTACTCCAGTAGAACTCAGCTACATGCAAGTAGAAAAAATTAGCTAATAAAGATTCTAACGTATTGATAATGAATTTTTTAAGGGCTACCCAACGGGTAGCCCTTATTTTTTTGAATTTCGCTTGTTTTTTTGCCATTTAATTGTACCTTTGCTGCCCCAAAAGTTCTTTTTACGAAGAATGATTGACTTTGGGAGTAGGTCCATAATAAATATGGCACTACGCTATAACCAATTAAATCAAAAAAAATGGCTAAAGAAATCACAGGCTACGTAAAGCTGCAGGTTAAAGGCGGTCAAGCCAATCCTGCACCTCCAGTAGGTCCAGCCCTTGGTTCCAAGGGTGTTAACATCATGGAGTTCTGTAAGCAGTTCAATGCTAGAACTCAAGACAAACAAGGAAAAGTTGTTCCTGTTTTAATTACGGTGTACGCAGATAAGTCTTTCGACTTTATCATCAAAACGGCACCAGCCCCAGTTCAATTAATGGAAGCTGCTAAAATCCAAAAAGGATCTAAAGAAAGCAACCGTGACAAAGTGGGTAAAGTTACTTGGGCGCAAGTAGAAGAAATCGCTAAAGACAAGATGTCTGACTTAAATGCATTTAGCCTTCACAGTGCAATGAGCATGGTGGCGGGTACTGCACGTAGTATGGGTATCACAGTAGATGGTCAAGCTCCTTGGGAAAATTAATTTATTCACCTTCAATTATTAAAAAATGTCACTTACTAAAAAAAGAAAAGTAGCAGTTACAAAGGTGGATAAAAACAAATCTTATTCCCTTAAAGAAGCGTCTACACTTGTAAAAGAAATTAACTGTACAAAATTTGATAGCTCTGTAGATTTACACATTCGTTTAGGTGTAGATCCTAAAAAAGCAGACCAACAAGTTAGAGGTACTGTATCATTACCACACGGTACTGGTAAAACAAAAAAAGTATTGGTTCTTTGTACACCTGATAAAGAAGCAGCTGCTAAAGAAGCAGGTGCAGATTATGTAGGTCTTGATGAATTCATCGCAAAGATCGAAAGCGGTTGGGTTGATATTGATGTAATCATTGCAACACCATCAGTAATGCCTAAGATTGGTAAATTAGGTAAAGTATTAGGTCCTCGTAACTTAATGCCAAACCCTAAAACAGGTACTGTTACAAATGATGTAGCAGGTGCTGTTAATGAAGTAAAAGGTGGTAAAATTGCTTTCAAGGTTGATAAAGCGGGTATCGTTCATGCTTCAATTGGACGTGTCTCTTTTGCACCAGATAAGCTTTCCGAAAATAGTACTGAGTTAATCAACGCTATTATTAAGTTAAAGCCATCTTCTTCTAAAGGAACTTACATCAAAGGTGTTAGCATGGCTAGCTCCATGAGTCCTGGCATTATGTTAGACACAAAATCATTAATGAACTAATTCCTGGTGATTTCTATCAAGTAGAAAAATGACCCGGGTTTTTAAAAAAGATCAGACATGACAAAAGATCAAAAAAATGAAGTGATTGAGGTTCTTAAACAAAAGTTCACTCAATACAATAACTTCTATATTACCGATACAGAATCTTTATCTGTAGCGCAGGTTTCTGCACTTCGTCGTACTTGTTTTGATAAGCAAGTAGAAATGAAAGTTGCAAAAAACACGCTTATCCGTAAAGCATTAGAAGCTATCGATGCAGAAAAATATGCTGCGATTTATCCAGCATTAAATAATGTTACTGCGTTAATGTTCTCTGAAAATCCTAAAGAACCAGCTGTTATTATCAGCGCGTTCAGAAAGGGTGGAGACAAGCCTCAATTAAAAGCGGCGTTCATCAATGGAGATGTTTACTCTGGCGATAACACACTTAAGGCGTTAACACAAATTAAAACGAAGAACGAACTTGTTGGTGAAGTTCTTGGATTATTACAATCTCCGGCTAAGCGCGTAATTGCTGCTTTATTAAACCACGCCGAGAATGGTAGTTCAAAGACAGAAGCTGAAGTTGTTGTAGCATCTGTAGAAGTTGCTGTAGAAGAAGCTGCTGCACCAGTTGTAGAAGCGGCTCCTGACTCAGAACCAGAAGCGTAAAAATATCCCAGGCCTGAGGGAAAATAAAGGCAAATTTTTTTAAACCCTCCGCCGGACTTGTAACAAAGTATGAAGGCGGAAAAAATTTAAATCAAATGGCAGACGTAAAATCATTAGCTGAACAATTAGTAAGCTTAACAGTAAAAGAAGTACAAGAATTAGCTGATGTATTAAAAGCTGATTACGGTATTGAACCAGCTGCTGCTGCAGTTGTAGTAAGCGCAGGTGACGGCGGAGCTGCTGCTGTAGAAGAGAAAACATCTTTCGATGTAATCTTAGTAAGCGGCGGTGCTAGCAAATTAGGCGTAGTTAAAATCGTAAAAGAATTAACTGGCTTAGGACTTAAAGAAGCAAAAGATCTAGTTGACGGTGCACCAAAACCAGTTAAAGAAGGTGTTTCTAAAGCAGAAGCTGACGATATCGTAGCTAAGCTTAAAGAAGCTGGTGCTGAAGTAGAAGTAAAGTAATTTACGGCTAATTCTAGTCCAATACATTCAAAAAAAAGCGGTTTCAACCTTGTTGAAACCGCTTTTTTTATGCCATCTTGCTATATTTTTCTCGAACCCAGCTCAATTTTAACAAAATTGTTTTTCTAAAAATATGCTGGTAATCAATATTTTACAAAAAATCCAACAAAAAATCAGCCATTTTTCATGACAGGCTGACTTTTGCGGTAAAAATTATTGATTTTTTGGACATTTTGGTCCAGTATTTGTTTGTTTCCTGCCCCTCATTTCGTACCTTTGCAAATCTTAAATTGGGATACTTGTCTCAATATTTTTTGTATTTAAACCGGTTTTATATACATGTCTACAACAATTTTGAACAACAGGGTCAACTTTGGTAAAACAAAGCACTTGGCAGAAACGCCAGACTTACTCGACATTCAGTTAGAGTCATTTAGAGAATTTTTTCAGTTAGAAACAACACCAGACCGCAGAAATGTGGAAGGCTTGTTCCGTGTGTTTAAGGAAAATTTTCCGATTACAGACACGCGTAACATTTTCGTACTAGAGTTCCTAGATTACTTTATTGATCCCCCACGTTACACACTCGACGAGTGTATGGAGCGCGGATTAACGTATGCAGTTCCATTAAAAGCTAAACTACGTTTAAGCTGTAATGATGAAGAGCACGTTGATTTCCAAACCATCGTACAGGATGTATTCCTTGGAAACATTCCTTACATGACTCCGCGTGGTACGTTTGTAATTAATGGTGCGGAGCGTGTTATTGTATCTCAGTTACACCGTTCACCTGGTGTATTCTTTGGTCAATCAGTTCACCCGAACGGAACAAAAATTTATTCTGCGCGTGTAATTCCTTTTAAAGGTGCATGGATGGAATTTGCTACAGACATCAACAATGTAATGTATGCATATATCGATCGCAAAAAGAAGTTCCCTGTAACAACTTTATTACGTTCTATTGGATTTGAAACAGACAAAGACATTCTAGAATTATTTGGAATGGCTGACGAAATCAAAGCCGATAAAAAATCTTTAGCCAATCAAGTTGGACGCAAATTAGCTGCGCGTGTTTTAAGAACATGGGTAGAAGATTTCGTTGATGAAGATACGGGTGAAGTAGTGAGCATTGAGCGTAACGAAATTGTAATGGAGCGTGACACTGTTTTAGACGAAGCTGCAATTGCAACTATCGTTGAAATGGATGTGAAGAGCGTATTCATTCAAAAAGAAGAGTTTGGCGGTGATTATGCAATCATCTACAACACGTTAAATAAAGATACTTCTAACTCAGAATTAGAAGCGGTTCAACATATCTACCGTCAATTACGTGGTGCAGATGCGCCAGATAATGAAACGGCGCGTGGAATTATTGACAAATTATTTTTCTCTGATAAGCGTTATGATTTAGGTGAAGTGGGTCGTTATAAAATCAACCGTAAACTTGACTTAGATTATCCATTAGAGAAAAAAGTTTTAACAAAGCAAGACATTATTGAAATTGTTAAATACTTAGTTCGTTTAACCAATGCGAAAGCAGAGATTGACGATATTGATCACCTAAGCAATCGTCGTGTACGTACCGTGGGTGAGCAGTTGTATGCACAATTTGGTGTTGGTTTAGCGCGTATGGCGCGTACGATTCGTGAGCGTATGAACGTGCGTGACAATGAGGTTTTCACACCCGTTGATCTAATCAATGCAAGAACACTTTCTAGTGTAATCAATTCATTCTTTGGAACTTCTCAGTTATCTCAATTCTTAGACCAAACAAATCCATTATCAGAGATCACGCACAAGCGTCGTATTTCTGCACTTGGACCCGGCGGTTTAAGTAGAGAGCGTGCAGGATTTGAAGTACGTGACGTACACTATTCTCACTACGGTCGTTTATGTACCATCGAAACACCGGAAGGACCAAACATTGGTCTAATTTCTACGTTGTGTGTGCATGCTTCTATCAACGATATGGGATTCATTGAAACACCATACCGCAAAGTAGAAAATGGTAAAGTAAACATGAAGCAATTGACGTACCTCAGCGCTGAAGAAGAGGATACTGCAAAAATTGCACAGTCTAACTCACCATTAACAGATAAATTAGAATTCGCAGAAGATAAAGTTGTTTCTCGTCAAACCGGAGACTTCCCAATATTAGATAAAGAAGATGTAGAATATATGGACGTTGCACCTAACCAAATTGTTGGTTTGAGTGCGTCTTTAATTCCATTCTTAGAGCATGATGATGCCAACCGTGCCCTAATGGGTTCAAACATGCAACGTCAAGCGGTTCCGTTGATTATTCCTGAAGCACCAATTGTTGGTACAGGACTAGAAGGAAAAGCTGCGCGTGATGCACGTATCCAAATCCATGCAGATGGTAATGGTGTGGTTGAGTTTGTGGATGCAAATGAAATTCATGTTCGTTATGATAGAAATGATTTAGACCGTTTGGTTTCTTTCAGTGATGATTTACAATTGTATAAACTCACTAAGTTTATCAAAACAAACCAAGCTACTTGTATCAACCTACGTCCTGCTGTTAAAAAAGGACAAAAAGTTAAAAAAGGAGATTTCTTAACCGAAGGTTATGCAACAAAAGATGGTGAGTTAGCATTAGGTCGTAATCTACAAGTGGCGTTCATGCCATGGAAAGGTTACAACTTTGAGGATGCCATTGTAATCAGTGAAAAAGTAGTACGTGAAGATTTATTTACTTCAATTCACATCGATGAATATGAATTAGAAGTGCGTGATACTAAATTAGGTGAAGAAGAATTAACACCAGATATCCCGAACGTTTCTGAAGAAGCAACCAAAGATTTAGATGAGCATGGTATCATCAGAATTGGTGCAACGATTAAAGAAGGTGATATTTTAATTGGAAAGATTACACCTAAAGGTGAATCAGATCCTACACCAGAAGAAAAGTTATTGCGTGCCATCTTTGGTGACAAAGCAGGTGATGCAAAAGATGCTTCATTAAAAGCTCCAAACGGAACAGAAGGTGTAGTTATCGATAAGAAATTATTCCAACGCGCTAAAAAAGATAAGAACGGAAAAATTCGTGAAAAAGCATTACTTGAAAAAGTAGAAAAAGTACACGAGCAAAATACCGAGCATATCAAAGAATTGTTGCTTGATAAATTACAAACACTATTAAAAGATAAGTCTTCTTCTGGTGTGAGCAACAACTTTGGCGAAATGTTGATTCCTAAAGGTTCTAAGTTCAATCAGAAAAACTTAGTAACACTCGATTACCAAAACGTAAATCCACTTGGTTGGACTGGTGACGAAAAAACAGATCAACAAATCAATACTTTATTACACAACTATAGCATTCGTTTCAACGAAGAACTAGGTCGTTATAAGCGTGAGAAATTCAACATCTCTATCGGTGATGAATTACCAGCGGGTGTATTAAAATTAGCTAAAGTATACTTAGCCGTTAAGCGTAAGCTTAAAGTGGGAGATAAGATGGCGGGTCGTCACGGAAACAAAGGTATCGTTGCCAAAATTGTGCGTGCAGAAGACATGCCATTTATGGAAGACGGTACTCCAGTCGACATCGTTCTTAATCCACTAGGTGTACCTTCTCGTATGAACCTTGGTCAGATCTATGAAACCATTTTAGGTTGGACTGGTAAGCGTTTAGGCGTGAAATTTGCAACACCAATTTTTGATGGTGCAAGTACCGATCAAATCGAACAATATTGTGTAGATGCGGGTATACCAAGAAATGGACACACGTATTTATATGATGGTGAAACAGGAGAGCGCTTCCACCAAAAAACATCGGTTGGAGTAATCTATATGATTAAACTTCACCACATGGTTGATGATAAAATGCACGCCCGTTCTATCGGACCATACAGCTTAATTACCCAGCAACCGCTTGGTGGTAAGGCTCAGTTTGGTGGACAACGTTTT
>Ga0209353_10000109_pt1 | contig 48163 bp, 82 predicted proteins | sample LauGreSpBDMM15SD_2_FD_187561 | JGI IMG/M metagenome (GOLD analysis project Ga0209353, IMG submission 187561) | Freshwater lake microbial communities from Lake Michigan, USA - Sp13.BD.MM15.SD (SPAdes) (version 2) | ecosystem: Environmental > Aquatic > Freshwater > Lake | place: Lake Michigan... | reverse complement strand
AATTGATTGGGATGTGTCTAGTTATTATCCTGCCATCATTATCAACAATGGTAAGTTTCCTGCCCATTTAGGTAAGGAATTCCTTCGGGGATACAAACAGATGTTTGATAAGAGATTGGAGCTTAAACCTCTTGCAAAGAGCGATAAGAAGATTAAAGGAATTGTTGGAGCACTTAAACTTGCAGTTAACTCTGTATACGGTAAGTCATCTGATATGCAGAATTGGATATATGATAGGCAGTTAACTATGTTCACCACAATTACTGGTGAGCTTAGCTTGATGATGCTTATTGAAAAATATGAAACCAATGGCATACATGTGATCTCTGCTAATACGGATGGTGTAACCATCAAGATTAAGAAAGACATGATTCCTTTGATGCATGAAATCAATGCATGGTGGTGTGACATTACTCAATATGAGTTGGAGAGAACAGACTATTCCAAGATTATCTTTAGTACAGTGAATGACTATTTAGCAATTATGACCAATGGAGAGATTAAGAAAAAAGGTGATTTCCTTACTGACTTTGAGTTACATAAGAATAAATCAGCCAGAGTGGTTCCTATTGCTCTTGAGCAGTATTTTGTACATGGTATTCCTGTTGATACTACGATACGTAATCACACTAATCTATATGATTTTTGTTTAAGACAGAAAGCTAGTAGAAGTTTTCACTATGAAGGAACTAACAGATCCACAGGTGAGAAGACAGTGTATGATAAACTCATACGTTATTATGTATCCAACGAAGGAGATAAGATCTTTAAGATTAAGAATCCAGAGTGTCAAACCAGAGCTGCTGCAATAAGTCAAGTAGAAGCTGGTGAATGGGTATGTAAAGTTTGTAATTTCTTACCAAAAGGTAGTAAAGTTGATAATGTCAATTATGATTACTACATTGAAAAAGCTAACAGATTAGTCTTAAAGATTAAAACTGAAGGCAGAAGAGTAAAAACGGTATTTATACCTAATCAATTAAATTTATTCTAATGAAAGCCAAAGTTACTCGTGATAACATCACAAAGCATTTAGTTGAATACCAACTAAATATGGTTGGTAAGACCCTAGAGGATACACTATCTGATGATATGTGGTTCTTTAACTGGACAATGACTCCAGCTGAGCATGAGGAATTCAAAGCATATGCTATTCCTTTATTAAAAAAAACATTTAAATTTAACAAATCAAGAGCTGAATCAACATTTGGATTCTTTGATTTATCTTACGGATTACGAATTAAATCTTAACATTTAAAATTAGAAATTATGAATTTATCAAATGACACTTTATTCTACAGTATTGTAGGAATTGCTGTATTAGCAGCAGCAAGATTGTATTATGTAGCATACAGAGATGCACATGAAATTAAAGAAGAACCTAAACAACCACATCAGGTTAGAAAGGTTACAGATTTTTCTAAAGGAACAATTGATACAGATCCAATTGAGAAACCTAAGAAGAAAAAGAAGAAGTATTATAATAAAAAGAAAGCAACTCTTGTAGAATCTGCAACACCTGTTGCTAAAAGACCTGTTGGAAGACCAAGAAAAACTGTTGAATAATGAATTGGTTCGAGGATTATGAGTATCCCAATGATCACATATATGCTTTTGAAAGAGAAAGAGATATAGTTGATTCATGGCATAAATGGGAAGCAGAACATAAAGTCAAGAGTAGAAAGCCTGCAATAATTAAAGTGATAAAACCAAAAGATGAAATTAAATATAGAACCTCAACAATTCGAGGAGCTCATCAAGAGAGGTTATAATCTAGATGTTATATTCTTATTAAAGTTGATAGACGAACAATATGATATTTCTCCATTATGTGAGGGAAGTATGAAGATTGATTCTGTCTATCAATCTTTAGTAAGAAAAGGGCTTATAACAAAAGATGATGAAAAGCTCACGTTAGTAGGCAAAGATTTATTAGAATTTGTAGATGCTAAGAGCACTGCAAAGATAATAAGAAGAAAACCTGCTACAACAGACTTTGAAGAATGGTGGAAGACTTATCCAGGTACTGATTCATTTGAGTATAAGAATAAGAAGTTTACAGGTACTAGATCTATTAGGAAGGGTAAAGATGAATGCAGACTTAAATTTGATAAGATATTATTAGAAGGAGAATATACAGCTGCACAGCTGATAGGTGCTCTTAATTATGAACTCTTACAGAAGAAAGAATCTTCTATTGATACCAACAGTAATAGAATGACATTCATGCAAAATAGTGTCACCTATCTAAACCAAAGAGCTTTCGAAGCTTATATTGAATTAATTAATGATGGATCTGCAGTAGTTGTAGCACCACAAAAACCAACAGGAGGTACTGATATTTAGATTATGAAAACACCAAAAGAAAAAGCAAAAGAGTTAGTTGATTACTTTGAAAAAGCTATAATGGATGCAGATATGTATGGTGATTACAGTGAAGCAACTAAAAAATGTGCATTAATAGCAGTTGATGAGATATTATTATTATATAAAAAAGAATGGAATATTGAAAATCAATATTGGCAAGAAGTTAAAAATGAAATTTTAAAATTATGAGAGAATTTTTTGAAACAATTAACGAATACCCATGGACAACATTCTTTGTCTTTTTAATGATCATTTCTATTGTATCAGTTTTTAAAATTAATAACAAATGAGTTTTGAACTATTAAATGCAGAAGTTAACAAAGGCCTAGGTGATTTCAATAGAGGAATTCCAATGGGTTTTGATAGGCTTACTAGATATGTAGGTATTCGTAAGGGTATGTATTATTTGATAGGTGGTAACACTGGTTCAGGTAAGACATCTTTTATTGATGATGCATTTGTTCTTAATCCTGTTGATTGGGCTATGTCTAAAGAAGGAATAGATTCAGGTATTAAGGTGAAGGTGTGGTATAGGTCCATGGAGAGAAGTAGAACATACAAGATGGCCAAATGGGTATCTCGTAAAATATTTCTAGACCAGGGTATAATTATTCCTGTAGGTAAATTACTTGGCTGGAATGAGAAGATGACTAAAGATGAGCATGATCTGTTTTTATATTATAAAGATTATGTAGAACAGCTCAGTGAGATAGTCACCATCATAGATGGTCCAGAGAATCCTGTAGGTATAGCAAAAGAACTTAAAGCTTATGCTGAAGAGAATGGTGAGATACAGCAATTGGATAAATGGAATAAAATATATGTTCCTAATGACCCAACTCAAATCACCATGGTTGTAGTAGATCATATTGGTCTTCTTAAAACTACCAAAGATCAACCAACTAAGAAAGATGCTATTGATAAAATGTCTGATGAACTCAGATATGCTAGAGATTTCTATGGCTACAGTCCTGTAGTGGTAAGTCAGTTCAACAGAAGCATTTCTAATCCATCTAGGATAAAGAATGGTGATGTAGAACCTCAGTTAGAAGATTTTGCAGATAGCTCAAGCACACAGAATGACGCTGATGTAGTTATGGCCTTATTTGATCCTATGAGATATAAAGTGGCAGATCCTTCTGGATATGACCTAGATAAATTAAAAGATCAATTTGGTGCTAAGTATTTCAGAAGTGTAAGACTAATCAAGAATTCATACGGTGAAGATGATGTGAGAATTGGACTAGCATTCCTAGGTGAATTAGGAATATTTGCTGAGATGCCTCGTAAAAAAGATATAACTGATGATGATTATAGAAGAATTACAGATAAAAGCTTTTTTCTTAAGTAAATAATATCAATAATGTTTGGTAGTTTGTAAAAGATACCGTAACTTTGTAATAAAATTTTATATTATGAAGATAGGTATCGTTTACACACTCTCACATCCTATAACTAAAAAAGTTGTATACATAGGAAAAACAATCCATACATTAAAAGATAGATTATACGGTCATATTGGTGACAGTAAAAGGTATAATAGAAAAATCTGTAAATGGATAAGTAAATTAACTTCTGAAGGATTACTTCCATTAATTGAAGAATTAGACTCTTCATCTGAGAAAGATTTAGCTAGATTAGAAATATTCTATATTGAGCTATTTAAAACTTGGGGATTTGACTTAAAAAATCATACTAATGGTGGAGAAGGATTGATAGGTTTTAATCATTCAGAAAAATCAAAAAGATTAATGTCTATAAAAAGAATTGGAGAGAAAAATTCTTTTTATAATAAAACTCACACACAAGAGACAAAAGATAAAATATCATTATCTAAAAAAGGTAAAAAAATGTCTGAGGAGTTTTGTAAAAAAAGAAGTGACTACATGAAAGCAAATCCTGTAACAAAAGAAACTTATCAAAAGATAGCAGAAATCAATAAAATAAAAATTGGTCAATATGATCTTGATATGAATATTATAAAGATACATGATTCAGCTGCAGATGCATGTAGAGATATGCCTGAGTTATCAACTGGACACATATGTAGTTGTTGTAAAGGTAAAAGAAAAACACACAAAGGGTTTGTGTGGAAGTATTATTAATGTTTAAGACAAATAAAAATCATGACAACAGTAGCAAAATTAGGAAGTGCATTTAGACAATGGCAAAGGGAATGGGATAATTATGAAGAAACAGGAAAGAACAAACCTGTATCCTATGATGAGTTCATAGCTCCTTTTTTAGAAATGGAAAGACAAGAATTAAAAGATGCCTATTTACGAGGTATTGAAAATTATGATCCAACATTTAAAAAATAAAAAACATTGGTTTATTCAAGGAGTTACCTAGAAAGAAAGATATCACAGAAGCAGATTATGAATCAATTACTAACAAATCATATTTTTTAAAATAAAAACAAAATTATGAATCCATTATTTTTAACAGATGGCTATAAAACAGCCCATCACATAATGTATCCTAAAGGAACTACATTAGTTTATTCAAATTTTACACCAAGAAGCAATAAATATGCTCCTAAAGGATGTGATAATTTAGTATCATTTGGTCAACAGATGATGATGTTACAAATCCATGAAGCATTTGAAAAAGATTTCTTTAGTTTACCTAAAGATGAAGTGTGTCAAGAAATGAAACAAGAGTTAGAATTGTATCTAGGAATGCCTTATGATGTTAGTCATTTTGAAGCATTGCATGATCTTGGATATCTACCTATCTGTGTTAAAATTATTGCAGAAGGTACATTAGTTCCTATGAAGGTTCCTGTTCTTACAATATACAACACACATCCAGATTTCTATTGGTTAACAAACTATTTAGAAACAATCATTTCAAATCTATTGTGGAAACCTATGACAAGTGCAACCATTGCATATACTTATAGAAAGGTGTTAAGTAAATGGCAAGAGAAAACTGATGCTGAAAAAGGTTGGTTTATTGATTGGCAAGGTCATGATTTCTCAATGAGAGGTATGGATTCTATTGATGCTGTTATCAGTTCAGGACTTGGACATCTTACATCTTTCATGGGTACAGATAGTCTTCCTACAATATATGGAGCACGTAAATACTATGCTGCAGAAGGACAAGTTGGAGGATCTGTACCAGCTACAGAGCATTCAGTAATGTGTGCAGGAGGTAAAGAAGATGAGACAGAAACCTTTAGAAGACTCTTATCATTATATCCTACAGGTAATCTTTCTGTAGTATCTGATACTTGGGATCTTTGGAAAGTGTGTACAGAACATGTTGTTACACTCAAAGAAGAAATCTTAGCAAGAGATGGTAAGTTGGTAATTAGACCTGATAGTGGAGATCCTGTTGATATTATTTGTGGTACAATGTTACCAAGTGATCCTGATTTTTTAGCTAGAAAAAATAGTCCTGAAGAAATAGGAGTAATTGAATTACTTTGGAATGTATTTGGTGGAAATATCAATGAACAAGGTTATAAAGTATTAGATAGTCACATTGGGGCTATTTATGGTGATTCAATTACTATTGATAGAGCTGATGAAATCTGTAGAAGATTAGAAGCTAAAGGATTTGCAAGTACAAATATTGTTCTTGGTATTGGTTCTTTTACTTATCAATACAACACTAGAGATACATTTGGTTTTGCAATGAAAGCTACTTATGTTGATGTGAATGGTGTAGGACAAGAAATCTTTAAAGATCCTATTACAGATGATGGAATTAAAAAATCAGCTAAAGGGTTATTAAGAGTGAATGCTGATCTTACATTATCAGACCAAGTGTCTTGGAAAGAACAAGAAGAAGAAGGAATACTACAAGTCTTGTATAGAGATGGTATGTTTGAAAACTACACAAATTTTAAAACAATTAAAGAAAAATTAAATGGATGAGTATTTAGAAGAAGGTAAATCATTTAAAAGATTATATGATGAGTATATGAAATATGGTAGTTTATATGGTGCTTTTGATTTTGATGGTACAGTACATGACTATCATAAAACTGGAGCATCTTATGAGATGGTAATTCAACTAATTAGAGATTTATATTCTATAGGATGTAAACTAGATTGTTGGACAGCTTACATAGATCATAGTTATGTTATTTCTTTTTTGAAAGAGAATGATATCCCATATGAGAAAATCAATAGTGATGGTCTCACTTTACCATGGACTAGTAGAAAACCTTTTCATTCTTTTTTATTAGATGATAGGGCAGGCTTAATACAAGTGTATAACGATTTAACAAAATTAGTAGATGTCATACGAAATTAAAAAGTATCCTGATGGTACACAATATGTAAAAGTGCTTGAGTTTGAAGATCAGTTAGTATTTAATATTAACTCATATGAAGATCTTTGGACATTGAATCAGATAAAAGATGTATATAACCACAATCAAAAAGAAGTGGGTCTGTATATTCCTTGTTTGTTAGATGCTCAAGCAGATAAACGTTTTAACCCTGATGAATCTTCGGGGTTAAAGCTTGTATGTGAGTTTATAAACTCAATGAAGTTTAAGTATGTAAAAGTATTTCATCCTCATAATCCTGAAGTGGTAGAAGCTCTACTAGACAATGCAATCATAATAGATAATTCTGGGTTCATTAAAGAAATAATACACACTAACAGATTTGATGATATTGTTTTATTTAGTTCTGATGCTGGAGGATTCAAACCATTAATGAAACTTTGTGATAAAATACAATGGAAAGGTGAAGTGTATGGAGCATCTAAATCTAGAAGATACGAAGATGGTAAATCTAAATTGATTCAAGAGATAGATAAACAAGATTTCAATGGTAAAGATATTCTTATCATAGATGATATATGTGTCTACGGTGGAACCTTTCTTGGTTTAGCTACAATGTTAAAAGAACGTAATTGTGGAAAACTATATTTAGCAATAAGTCACATGACATTAGATATGCCAAATCCTGAATTATTCGTATTATACGATAAAGTTTTTACAACAAATAGTAAAAATAAAACTTACTTAAATGAATTTCTTGAACATCCTGATAATTTATTAACCACTTACATTTTTTAAATCAATTAAAATCAATTAAACATGAAAACAACAAATTATTCAAAATTCCTATTCTCTAAAGAAAACAGAGAGATTAAAACAAAAACAGTCTTAGCAATTAAAGACTCAATGAGTAAATTTGGATTTATTCCAGGTAGACCAGTATTAATTACAAAAGAATGGGTGATCATTGATGGTCAACACAGATTCTTAGCAGCTAAAGAACTTGGTATCTCAGTAGAGTTTGAAATTGTAGAAGGAAATTACATTGACAAAATGATTCTTTTAAATTCTACACAATCAAATTGGACTTTAGAAGATTACGTAAATTCATATGCACAACAGAATGTTGATTGCTACAGAAAGCTTTTGAAATTCAAAGATAAATATGAATTAAATCTTTCTTGCTCAATCGTTCTTTTATTTGGTTCAGGTGTAAAAACTGCTGATATTAGAAAAGGAGAAGTTCTTAAACAAAATCCTAATGCAGATCGAATGGCAGAATATGTTTTAAACTGTAGTACAATATCTTACAACAAAGATCAAAAGTTTGTTAGAGCAATTGCAGCAGTGTATGATAAGCTAACAAGACCTCAATTGATAAAATTAAGATCAAGATTGATCGTTGTTCCAGCTTTATCTAATACAACTGACTTTGTTATAGCCTTTGAAAACATTATCAATAAAGGTAAAAGAGGTGATTACAAAGTGAAATTAAGTAGATAAATATGAGTATAAGAGACCTCAGACAGAAAGAGTTTGCTGATGTATGGTTAAAAGAAAAGCATGGTATACTCAATCTATGTCCAAGGTTTGGTAAGATAAGAACTAGTATTTTGGTTTTAGAACAACTAAGACCAAAATCTGTTCTTATTGCGTATCCAGACAATAAGATTAAAGAATCTTGGCAATCTGATTTTGATGATCTTGGATATGATGATAGCAATGTCACATACACAACACATTTATCATTAAAGAAGTTAGTAGACAATGAGTATGATATTATTATTATAGATGAGATACATCTACTGAGTGAAGCTCAGATAGAAGCATGTCAAGATCTATTTAGTAACAATGCTTGTATACTAGGTCTCACTGGTACATTAGCCAGTGATACAGAAAGAACTCTTGAAGAAGAATTAGATCTTCATGTAGTAGCTCACTATCCAATTGAAAAAGCAATTGAAGAAGGTGTTATTGTAGATTATGAGATACATGTTATTAAAGTTCCCCTTGACAATCTTGTACACAATGATTATAAAGGAAAACTTAAAACAGAGAAGAAACACTATGATGGATTATCTTGGGTAATCAATAAACTTCAGAATAGTGGATCAGACACTATGTTCATGCGTCTTGCAAGAATGAGACTTATTCAATCATCTTTAGCTAAAACTAATGCTACGAAAAAGCTATTAGCTAAACATAAAGATGAGAGAGTGTTAGTATTCTGTGGCACCACTGCTGTAGCAGATAGTCTTGGTATTCCTTCCTATCATAATAAGTCTAAAGAAAAGAGTATCTTTGAAGACTTTGCTGAAGGAGAAGGTAATCATCTAGCTGTTGTAAAGATTGGTAATACAGGAGTGACATATAAGCCTTTAGATAAAGTGATTATTAACTATTTTGATAGTAATGCAGAGAATTTAGCTCAAAAGATTAACAGATGTATGGCTATGGAATATAACACTCCTGATAAGAAAGCCCACATATACATAGTGAGTTCTAATGAACCTGTAGAATTGAAATGGTTACAGAAAGCTTTAGAATTCTTCGATAAAACCAAAATAAAATACATATAACACTTGATTTTATTAAGAATATATCGTATATTTATAGAATAAATTAACTAAATAAATTAAAACAATGGCAAGTAAATTAGTTGGGATTGTTGGTGCAACTGGTACTGGAAAAAGTACAGCAATTAAGCACCTAAATCCAGAAGAAACGTACATTATCAATGTTGCAAAGAAAGAGCTTCCTTTCAAGGGAAGTGAAAAGCTTTACAATGCTGAAAACAAAAATTACAAGGAAGTAGAAGATGCTAACGAGATATCTCGTTTGTTGAGAACTATTTCAGAGAAAGCTCCTCACATTAAGAACATCATCATTGAAGACTCTAATTACATTATGGGATTCAATATGGTGGCTAAAGCTACAGAAGTAGGATTTACCAAATTTAGTATTATGGCTAAAGATATGGTTGATCTATTTAGAACTGCTAGACAATTGAGAGAAGACATCACTGTATTCTATCTTACACATCCAGAAGAAGTGATGGATGGTCAAGATGTAATAGGATATAAAATCAAAACTGCAGGTAAGCTTATTGATAACCAAGTGTTATTAGAAGGATTACTAACTGTATGTCTTTACACTCTTGTAGAAGAGAACAAAGATGGAACAGCTAATTATCAATTTGTAACTAATCGTTATAGAAAGTATCCAGCTAAGAGTCCTGATGGAATGTTCCAAGAATTAAAAATACCAAATAACCTGCAAATAGTAGCAGAAAGTTTAACAAATTATTATAACGCTTAATTAAATAGAAATTATGAGTAGTATCGGAGGAAAGAAAAGAGAGAACACAGGAAGTGGTGATTCAGTAAAGAAAGTAGGATTGTTCGAAGCAAATATTATTGCTATCAATCCAACAATTGAAGAGTATAAAGACAAGCTTGGTATTGAGCTTAAAGAAGACAGCAAAGCTGCTGAGTATTTAGGTGAGACTAAAGATGGGAACAGTTATGTTCGTTTAGATTTTTGGTTACAGAAAGTTAATACTACAGACAATTATAAAGTTAGCTTTTTCTTAGAAGATAAAGAACGTGAGAATAAAGATGGAACTAAGAAACAATATATCAATTCTATTGGTATGTGTTCTTGGGCAGGAGATGAAAATGATCTAGCTGAATGGTTCACTAAAGGAAGAGATTTCAGAGTGGCATATACAGGAGAAGAAGATCTTTACAACTTCATGAGAACATGGTTAGCTGATCTTGATTATCGTGATGCAGAAACTGTTCTACAATTAGAATGGAAGAAGTTGATGAGAGGTAATGTAAAAGATATTAAAGACCAAATTGGTGGAGAATGGGCTAAATCTGTTATTGCTCTTGCTACTGTTATTGTTAAAGAAAGAGATGGAGATTCTAAAGAGTATCAAGGTATCTATAATAAAGCCTTCTTAGGTGGATACGCATTGAAACAATTTAGACTTGTTGATTATGGAGACAGAAGAGTACAAGAGGGTCTTAAAAACAAGAAACCAAAAGATTTGAAAGCACACGAGAAATTTGTAGTGAATGTTATAGGTGAATATGGTTGTAAAGACTATTATACACTAAAGGACCTACAGGACTATAATGCAGATGACAACTTAGTTGCTTCTGATGCATATATTTCTGAAGATGGTGACGATTATTAATTCAATTGATTGTTAATGAGAGCCCTCATCATTAATTTGGTGAGGGTTTTTTATTTTAAAGCTATGAGTATACAAGGGAAAAAGAAAATAAATTTAACACCTGATAGCATACTGGAAAAGATATCTGAATATGATATCTATAAGATGTATATGCCACATCAGAACTGGAAGATTAATGTTGTTACTTATTCAGCCTTCAGAGATGAAAAACATCCATCATTCATTATAGGATATAGAGGAGGAGCATTGAGATTTTATGATTTTACAGACTCTAGTAAAAAAGGTGGCTGTTTTGATTTTGTAATGATGCTATTCAATATATCATTGCGTGAAGCATTATTGATGCTTGATAGAGATTTTGATTTAGGGATTGTTAATGCATCCTCTACAAGGAATTATGAGAGGATTGTTTCTGATTATGCACAACCAACAGCTACATCTAAACGTGAATTCTTCATTCAAGTGAAGACAAGAAAGTTCACACATGAAGAACTAGCATATTGGAATATGTATTATCAAGACATAGATGATCTTAGAGCTAATAATGTGTATTCAATAGACACTGTATATCTAAATAAAAAGAAGTTTCCTATATTGGATTCAGAATTGAGATTTGGTTATCTATATGAAGGACATTGGAAGATTTATAGACCATTTGCAGACAAGAAGAATAAGTGGATGCCAAATAATGTGCCTATTACTATGATGGATGGATTAGAAGACATCAAAGATTGTGATGTAGCATTCATCAATAAGAGTAAGAAGGATTACATGGTAATGAAAAAGATTTACCCATGTTGCTGTGCAGTTCAGAATGAAGGTATGGGATGCTTCTCAGAAGAGAATGTAGAATACCTAAAAGATAATTCTGATAGACAAATCTTAAGCTTCGATAGTGATGAGACTGGTGTAAAGAATTCTCAATTGATAACTGATAAGTTTGATTTTGAGTATTGTAATGTACCAAAGCTCTACCTAGGAGAAGGAATAAAAGATTGGGCTGATCTTGCCAGAATACATGGATTAAAAGTTATAGAAGAATATTTAACACAAAGAGAAATAATATGAAAATATCAAATATTGAACAAGAAAAAAATATTTACATTGTAACTTTTATACCAAATATTATTGAAAGATTTTTTGGTGTAAAAGAAAAAACAAAAAGATATAAAGATACTTGGGATACCTATACCTTTGGAGGAGGTCATGTATATATTACTGAAAAAGGTAAGCAATTGAATAATGGAAATTGGATTGCTGAAAGAATAGATAACTGGAGAAGAAAATTCTAAACAAAAAATTATGAATAAATTAACATCAGAACAATTAAGTGATATTGTTATAGAAAGCTTAGCATTATCTGTTGCACTACTAGAGAGATTTGAAACAATGGACCAGAATGGTTTATTTACAATGAGAGCTAAACAATCTTTAAGACAAACTCTTCCACACATCGAAGCTTATGTAAGTAAACTAATTACTGTCACTGCAGAAGATGAGGTGGAACATTTTAAGAAAGGAGCTACAGTGATAACAGAACTATCAAATAGAATAGAAAGATCTCTTAAAGCTGAACATATATTAGATATATCAACCAGAAAGAAATATTTGAAAGAGATGATAGAACTAACAGCATTGTTTCCAACACAGAAACAAGAGCTTTATGAAGGTATTAGAGATTCAGGAATTTTAAATTATTAATCATGACATTAAAAGAAAGATTTAAACAATGGTTAGATACTGATCCAAGAGAACAAATCAGAGAAGTTCCATTAGAAATTATAACAGATGATTATGCTATTGGTTTTGCAGAGTGGGTTATACACAACTATCCTAATAAAGGCACAAACCATGAAGATAAATTGTTGTATTCAAAAAAACCTAGTCCTTTAGGTTGGTCAATAGAAGAACTATTAAAAACCTATAAAAAAGAAAAAGGATTATGAGAAAACAAGCAACATTAAAAGAATTATGTTATGAATATTCTGAAGATGATTTAGATTTAGAACCAACAGAATGGCATTCAGCAAATTGTTTAGTTAAGATATTTGATGTATATGCTATTGAATTTGCAGATTGGATTAGAGTGTGTAAACTCAAAGAGAGAAGTTATGATTTTGATAACATAGAAGAATTATTAAAAACTTATAAAGAAGAAAAAGGATTATGAGATGTTCAGACAATGAGCTAGAGATGCTCGAAGAAGAGATTAAAGAGAATATTGAGTGGTTAATGGCTGGAAGAGATGATGTAGAATGTATTAGTGTAGAAAACTTAGAAGCTATACTTACGAGATTCTTTCACAGAAAAATATCATTATCATTATGAATTTTCAGAATTTTAAACATCAAATGCATCCAAGTTGGTATTCCAAACTTAGACCATTTATTGAGAGTGAAGAGTGTGATAAGATATATGCATATCTAAAAGCAGAGAGTAAGAGAGGCAAAAGAGTTGCTCCTCTCTCTATGCATGTTTGGAGATGTTTCTTTGAGACACCATTAGACAATTTAAAAGTGGTGATGGTGGGCCTATGTCCATATCATACACTTAGAGATGATGCTCCTGTAGCAGATGGATTACTTATGGGATGTTCTATTACAGGTAAATTACAACCTACATTAGAACAATTCTATACAGGTCTAGAGAAAGAATTCTATGATGGATTAAACTTAAACTATGTACCAGATCCAGAAGTACACTATCTAGCAAACCAAGGCGTTCTTATGTTAAACGCAGCTCTTACAACAGAGATTAATAAAGCAGGAAGTCACCTAGAGATATGGGAACCATTTATTAAATATCTGTTTGAAGAAGTGATTAATCATTTAGGAGTTCCTATTATATTCCTAGGTAAAGATGCAGCTAAGTATAAAAAATACACAGGCATATTTGCACATGTGTTTGAACTTAGTCATCCAGCATCTGCAGCTTATAAGGGATCAGAGTGGGATACAGAAGGAGTGTTCAGTAAAGTAGATATATTATTAGAAGAAAACAATGGGTTCACAGTGCAATGGTTGCCTGTAGATATGCCTTTTTGATGTAACAATCAAATAATTAAAAATAATGAAAGATAATGAAAGATAACAAATTGATTGCAGAGTTTATGGGATTTACCTATGAAAAAAATATAGGTTGGTATGATAATGACATGAATATGCCACAAATAGTATATGATGTTCAAAATGGTAATTGTTTTAATGAATTATTATTTGATCAATCTTGGGACTGGTTAATGCCTGTAGTAGAAAAATGCTACAACACAAATGCAGACTATTCTTTACATAAAAAAATTGAGGATACTTTTATGTGCATCACATGTAATAGAATAAAATTAGTTTATGACGCAGTAGTAGACTATATAAAGGAACAATTAAACAATTAGAAATTATGGAAAACAGATTAATTAACAGTTTAGATGAAATTGAAATAGGAGATGAAATTATCATTTCAGCAAATAGTCAATTAAAATATTTAAAAATATTAAGACTACCACTTAAAAAAGATGGAACAACATTTAAAGTGAGTCTTAGAAGAGATGAAAGAAGAAATGCAACTTGGACATGGAAACATAGAATTTTTGAACAAGATGTTACACAACATAATGATGTAATGTATCAAGATTTATATTCAAGAGATGTATTTTTAGTAAAAAGAGAAGCAATAATTTAAATTTATAAAAATGATATTAGAAAAACAGAAAGAAGCAAATGTCCTAGAAGAAGGACAATCACAAGAATCAATTGGAATGTCCCTAGACTTAGATTCTGCTCAGATATTGATGCAGATGTTAAGTAAGAATTTATATTCTGATGATATAGGCTCTGCTATCAGAGAATGTGCAAGTAATGCATTAGATAGCCATAGAAGAGCTGGAGTGGACACTCCTATAATTGTTTCATTTAAAGCATCTACAGCTAACAACTATGAGTTTTGTGTAGAAGATTTTGGTATAGGCTTAGATGCTGATGATGTAAGAAACATCATTAGTAAATATGGTAAATCTACTAAGAGAAATTCTACAACAGAATTAGGTATGATGGGTCTTGGTTTCAAGGCTCCTCTAGCATATTCTAGTAGTTTCTATTTTGTATGTAGAAAAGATGGAATGGAACGTAAGTATATGATGTATGAAGGAGAAGATGCTAATACCATTGATCTTTTATATGAAAAAGAAACAACAGAAGCTAATGGTGTAAAAATCATTATTCCTGTTAAGTATGCTGATAGATGGCAGTTTCACAAAAAGATTAAGGAACAATTATGTTATTTCGAAAGTGTATATTTTGATGTACCAGAAGATTCTAAGATTACTAATGATTTTGTAATCTCTAGACATCCACATTTTCAATTCTCTGAAATGTCTACAGATCAATATTTACACATATGTTTAGACAATGTGTATTATCCTTTAGACTTTGAGAAGCTTGGTATTAGTAGAATTCAATTTCCTATAGGTCTTAGATTTTCATTGAGTGATGGAATTTATCCTACACCAAATAGAGAATCTTTGAGATATACACAAGAGGCTAAGCAGATTATTATGGATAAACTTGGTCAAGTGGGAGATTATTTTGTTACTAAGTATAACGAAGCTATCACTGATGGAAGTGACATTAAATCTATGGTGAATCACCTTGAGAAGAATGGACATTTTGTTGAAATGGGTAATGGTACTAAATCTAAAATTGATGAGTTCATTAAATTCTCCACTGTAAAACCTATTGTTCCAGAATTAGAAGGAGTAGAACTATTGAACTTTCCTTCTTTGTACAAAACCTATAAACAAAACATTCTTGTAGATCCATTTCCTGTTAGATATTCATTAAGATATAAAAGAATGTCTGATGCAGATAAAGGTTATGTATGGGGATACAACTTAGAGAGTGTGTGTAATGGAGAAGTTAATGTTTGGGTGTTCAGTGATAGAATTCCTCAGATCAAGAAGGATTATCTAAGAGCTACCTGTAAAGAAAGTCAATATAACTTTCTTGTTAAAAGAGCTGCACCTATGAAATTAGGAATTCCTGCTAAGTTTGATCTTAAAACTTATTATCACTTATTGAAACTTGATAGATTTCCAAAAGAACAATGGAGAGATGCTATTAAAGAGTATCAACACATAATGTCTATGATTGAAGAAAACTTCAAAGATCTTGATGAATTAGAAGTGCCTCAAGATTTCATTGATAGCAAGAAGAAAGCAAGAATTAGTAAAGCTGGTATAGCTAGTAACAAAAGACTGAAGCTACAGGGAGAGATAGTTTGTAAGAAAGGTGTTGACTTGATGAGATGGAATGATGGAAGAAAGTGTAAATTTGATTCTCAAATCTATAAGTTAGAAAGTCTTCATAAGGGTAAAGGATTAAAGGTGTACACTCATCATGAAGACTTCTTGAAACTTGATCCTTTATATGGAATGATGGGGAAACAAAAGATGGAAGTGATTACATTCTCTAGTAGAGAACTAAAGATTGTAGAACAATTAAACATACACAATTTAATATCTTACGAGAAGTTTATGGAAGGTAAAACAGCACCATTCAAAAGAATCATTACATCAATATTAATAAATGAGATGATTAATGTCTATAGAAGCACATTTGAAAGGATTGATGCTCTAAGACATGTATCTACTGATTTAGCTAATAAACTAGATAGACTATCTCAATATAAAAGAGATAACTATGTAGAAACAAATGATGCATTGAGAAAAGCAATGTTAGAAGTGGCAATAGAACACAGATTGTTTGATCCACAGATTCATGCAGAGTACATAGAGATGTTAGATATATTTCAAAAACTTACATTCTTGAATCCTGTATGTGCAAGATTAGGTTATGTTAGTGAAGATGATCCAATGGTTAATGTAATGACTGACTTATTTAAGTATTACAAGCATAGAGTGGATTTAAAGCACTACAACATTAGAATCAATGATGAAGTGCTTACAGAAGAAACAATAGATCAATTAACATAATTAACATGGGGACAGAAATGTCCCCTTATTTAACAATTAACAATTAAATTAAATCAAAATGGAACACAAATTTTTAAGTCTTGACTGGTTCAAGCAAACAGCAGAATCTGCAATTACTAAAGTGGTGGCTAACAAATTAGAGAGTTTGATGGAAGAACCATCTACTAAAGAAATTTATGAGAAACCATATTTTGCTATCAAATTGGTAAATGATACACTTACTGTAGTGTTGACAGATGGAACTATTATCAGTAAGCCTAGTGCAACTGAAGATGATTATCGTGCTGTTCAAGCAGCAAGAGATATTTATGAAATACATGCTATTGTAAGTTCTCAAGAAGTGAAACAAGATGTAGCAGATATGAAAGCTGAAGCAGCAAGAATACAAGCTCTTCAACAAGGAGTAGAACTACTTGGAAAACTTCCTGATTTTGTTGTAAAAGGTAATTCAGTTTATCTTTCAGATACAACTAGAAGTATGCCTCAATTACTTGTTGAGAAATTCATTGAGATAGTTGATAGAGTGGGAGAAGAACCACAAACAGATGGTAGATCTTTTCATGAAGCTCTTAACGAAGATGATGATTATTTAGCTCATAAGAACTTCTTCATGTGGTGTTGTTTAAATCCAAGAGCTGAAGTGGCTAATGAACTATATAGATTCTTAACAGAGAATAGTTTCAAAATCACTAAACAAGGATTCTTTGTAGCTCTTAGAAATGTTGTAACATTGCATGGATCTCCAGAACTAGTTCACTTCGTAAGTAATGCTTACAACAAGGTGAAAGCTGTATGGAAGAAGAATCCAGACAATTACACTATATTCTTAGAGAATGGAGAGTACAAACTTGTACATGATTCTGCTCTTACAACTACTGAAACTCACACATCTACAATGTGTCAAGAGTGTGATGGTGAAGGTGGATTTTATGATGAATATGATGATGCAGATTGTGATTGTGCTAATTGTGATGGAACAGGAGAAGTTGAACCTTATACATATTCTGTAGATGTTCCTGTAGACCATGGAACTCAAATTGGTGGGTTAACAGAATTATATCTTGATCTTCCTAATAGAGAAGAAAATAGATTCACTGATAACTGGACCAAAACATTTGATATCCGTATAGGACAAGTGGTAAGTATGCCTAAAGAAGAATGTAACTGGAGTACACAAGATTGTGCTACAGCAGGTTTACACTTTGCTGGTTACACAGCTCCTTATGTTCTTTGTGGTGATACCACTGTAATGACTCTTCATAATCCTATGAAGGTGGTAGGTATTGGTGCAGTGAAAGGTAGATGTTGGGAATATCTTCCATTCATGTTGACTACTGTTGCTGAAGCAGATCAGATCATGAATGATAGAAGTTTTGACTTCTTACAATTAGATGAGCAATATGCTATCCGTGAATTAGAATCTCTTGCAGAGAAAGCTAAAGAAGGATTTGCAGCTGAGTCTAAAAAGTATGAATTCAACATGCCATCTATATCAGCTTATGAAATTAATGCTATTGTTGGTAGTCTTAGTGAAATGAAAGCCAAAATAACTAATCGTGTGATTACGATTAATTAATTTAATTATAGTTTTGTCCCAAATTTATTATATCTTTGGGACGAAACTTAATTATAAACATATGGCAAAGAGAGTGTTAGTCCCAAAGACAAGATGTGCAGGCACCATGAGTGAAGCTGCATTCTGGTCATTTATCAGAAGTGCTTTGAGACAAAAGAGCAGATGGTGGAAACCTATATCAGTATGTAAATTAAATGCACGTAGAGATTACAAAGGAACTAGTAAAAGACAAAAATACGAATACCAATGTAAGAAGTGCAAAACTTGGACTACTGAAAAGAATATTAATGTAGATCATATTATACCAGCAGGTTCATTGAATTGTGCACAAGACTTACCACTATTTGTGGAGAGACTATTCTGTGAACAAGATAACTTACAGGTATTATGTACTACATGTCATGATAAGAAAACGCTTAAAGAGAAACAAGCTAAAAAGAAAACACTATGATAAAAGAACTTATAAGTAGACTCACTATGATAAAAACAGATAAAGCATCTACATATGACTTAATCAGTGGTAGAAGACTTAGTTATTATCAAGATTATTATTTCCAAATATTCTTAGCAGAATCAAGATGGGGATGTAGAATGAGAGTTAAATGAGCAGAACTATCAAGAAGAAGTTGACTGGAGCTAAAGCTGTTAGTCATCAGTGTAGAAACAATGGTACATGTCCTGTATGTTTTGGAAATAGAATGTATAAAAATTTAAAAAGAATGTTCAATGGAAATACAAATAATACTGAACAGGATTCAGTGTAAAGGCTGTGGAGAAGTTTTAACATCATATAACAGACATGATTATAAAACATGTGGATGTGAGAATGAAACAATGATAGATGGTGGTACAGACTATCAACGCTATGGAGGAAAAGATCTTTCATTAGTAGATAGTAGTTCTACAATATATCTATCAGATGATCACATGATGAATAGAAGTGCTGCACATTGGGGCAATAGAGGTAAAGATGGTAGAAGTCCTCTATCATATAAATCTATAGCAGATATGTCAAATGATCACATCATTAATATACTTTTAGATATGGGAGGTAAAATAGCTCCATGGATGGAAAGAATTATGAATGATGAAATGTTATATCGTATAAACAATAATATAATAATAAATGACTAACGCAATCACAATTAACAAGACACCTGCATTTAATGAGGTGTGGCATGAAGGGCACATAGAGCATGAAGGTAAATATCATTACTTCTGGTTAATACATCCTCAAGGATTAGATAATGGAGGAGAAGAATATGAACTAGAGGTTAGATGGTTCTTTGCTAGAGTACCAAGGGAGATACGAGCTTTGTATCCACAAATTATAGAAGCATTTAAACAAACATTATGATAAAAGGAACAACAAAAACAGAAGCTCAATACAGAGCAGTGGTAATGGATTCATCTAGTAGCCTAAAAGATTTCTCAACAGATAGAAAGAAATATTATAAAAAGTTTTTTCTTGGAGAGAAAGTGGAAGACAAAGATAGCTCTGCAGCTAATATGGGTAGAATAGTTGAAACCCTACTTATGGAACCACATCTATTTGATGATAAATTCTATATGTCATCTTGTATATCTACACCAACAGGACTTATGTTAGATTTTGTTGAAGCATTATATCGTGTAACAAGAGATGCTACAGATGAGAAAGGTAAGATTACTAGAAACTTTTCAGATATATCATTAGAAGCTTATGAGAAATCAGGATTTAAGATTAAATACGAAGCTGTAATAGGTAAGTTTCAAGGAAGTGATGCAGAACTATATTATAATGAAATTAGAATGGTTAGAAGTAAGAATCTAACTGTTGTGAATACATTAGAAATAACTATTGCTGAGAAGATTGTAGAACAACTTAAGACTAATAGTACAACAGCTCCAATTGTTAATCTTGTAAATAGCTCTAGATATGAAATCATAGATCAAATGCAAGTGGAAGGATATACAATAGATGGACATTTGTTCAAGAGTATGCTAGATAAAGTGGTAATTGATCATGATAAGAAGACTATACAACCATATGATCTTAAGTGCACATGGAGTGTAGAGAACTTCTATGAAGAGTATTATCTTTACAGACGTGCATACATTCAAGCATTCTTATATTATCGTGCAATGTTATTACTTGTTCATGATAAAGCTAGTCCATGTCATGGATATCATGTAGAATATCTAAAGTTTATTGTATGTGATAGCACTAATTACTATCAACCACTGATTTATACATTAGATGATGATGATATGAATGATGCATATAGAGGATTTATACACAAAGGAAGAACTTATCCAGGTGTAGGAGATTTGATAGCAGCATTAACATGGTGTAGAGAAACAAACACATGGAACATAAGCCATAAAAACTATTTATCTAACGGAATTGTAAATATCAAGGGATAGACAACATGATAATAAAGAAAACAATAACCAGCATCTTTATGGTGCCAACATTAAAATTTCCTAAAGATGCTCTAAAGAGTAATGGATTTATTAATGGATATGTAAAAGATGATAGAAAAGATGCACAGTATGAAAATGCTGTGTATATTCTATTCAAACCAGATGATCTAGATAAGTTTAGAGAGTTTCTGGATAATGAATATGAAAGAACCAAGAACATAATAGAAGATTATGATTATGAAGATGGTTATGTTGTAGTGGTGTATCAGCTTAATGAGAAATTCAAAAAAGATTATGCACTTATTAGAGATGGTAAATATTCTCAGACATCAAAAGCATTTCAAAATGAATTTCCAAAATCTGTAAAGATTATAAAATCAGGACTTAGTAAAGATGAACTAAGCTTACAAAGCAGAGTGTTTGCAAAGAGTAAAGATCTTATAGAATTCTGGGAAGAGAAGCTTGGTATTACATTTGAAGATGAGTATGAAGTGTGGGAAGGATTCGATGAATCAAAAGAAATTTTAGAACTTGATAAAATAAAAGAAGTATGTGCAACAGAGATATCTTAGAAGCGATTATAGAAGAAGTAGGAAGTGATAAAGCTGCAGAGTTTTGTCATTTAGCTAGCTTGATGTATGATATTAAATATCAAGCATCAAAAACTAAAGATCCACTAACAGAGTATGATTTTGAAAGAACATGGTGGTTAGACGCAGGAATAGCATTAAACAAACAATTAACAATAGACTAATATGAAAGGATTAGAATTGATACAAAAGTATCCTACAGCAGGAAAGTTAATCAAAGAATGGTTCTTTAAAGCAATGCTTGAATCATTTAAAGATGATACAGTGCCTGATGAGTTTAAAGAATTCATGCTTGAGCAAGGAATAGAAGATGATAAGATAGGTGTATTAATAGATGTTAATCCTAGAATGTTATTTGATGTATTTGATGAGAATGATGTTATTATTCAAATTATTCCAATCAAAGAAGATAAAGTCAAATATCTTTCAAGAGTTAATCAATTTGAAACTCCTTATGATTTTAGAAGACCTTATTTTACTAGAAAAGAAGCAGAATTAGCTGCTATAGAAGCTGCATTTGAAATCTTAGAGAATAACTTATCTCCAAAAGTAGAAGAATAATTAGGAATAACCAGGGAGATGATGTATATTTGTCTCCCTTAATTTAAAAAATATGAGAACAAATAAAGAATTTAATGATAAGTACGATGCTTATTTAGAAAAAGATCATGGAGGTATGCAAATACAAGTTCCAGCAGTGTTAAGTTATATTGATCAAATCTTTAATGATCTTACAGAGATACCTGGTTTTCAATATCAACAAATCAAAACTAAATTTGGTTTAGCTAGAGTGCATACAAATCTTGAAGAAATTATGCCATTCGTAGGAAGAGTGATAAATCAAGAAATTGAAGAGAAGATTAACTTTATTCTTAAAGTGGAATACGAGGTGGAGAATAGATTAAAAAGTTTAAATCTAGACAAAGATGGAAAGACTATTCAACCAGTATAAGAACATGTTAATTGTACATCCAGGATATCAAGGATATGTTTGTGGATACAATGATGCTCATATCATCTTAGCTGTAGAAACTAAAGATGATAAGAACTTCTGGAGAAAGCTACAAAATCCTTTCATCATGGAAGAGTATAAAGATACTAAGTATAGATATGTCTTTGAAGATGAAAGAGAACTTGTAAAACAATCTACAAATGGCACATATAAGAAAGTTGACAATAAAGACTAAACTCTTAATATATGAGTATAAAGAAATGTATCCTGAGTTATCAGCAGAGTTCATAGCAGATTTATTTCATATAGAACTTCCAAGTGTAAAAAAGTTATTTGAAGAAGGAGAGATTGATGTTCCATCTAAAATGAATAAATAATATGGATGATAAAAAAGAATTTATACTAGGAGTAGATTATTACTTAGAGGATGGAAGAATTCATTTTACTAAAGAGTATCTATTAAAGACTAAAAAACAATGCTGTGGTAATGAATGCAGACATTGTCCTTATGATAAAAGTGAAAAAGGAAATACATCACTTAGAACAAGTGAATAAAAAGTTCTGTTCTGTTTTTTAATTGTTGAGAGAGCCCTGAAGAAATTTGGGGCTTTTTTATCCTCAACCCATTTTTCCCAAAAACAGATAAGAAATACCTATTTTGTCACAAATGTATTCTAAATTTGTTACAAATCGTGGATAGATAAACCCCAATTTATGGGGTCTTTCTTACCACAAAAGGTCAAGTAAATGAAGTCGGAAACTTGACATTTTACTTGGAAAAAACACAAAAATTAACTATCTTTAAACAATTAAAACAATTAAATAATGGCAAAAAAAGCAGTGGCTAAAGAAACTAATAACAAGTTTCAAGAAGCAATGGACAAATTGAACAAGACTTATGGTGTTGGTTCAATATTAGCGTTAGATTCTAAAGCAGGAGGAGATTATGATGTAATCAGTACAGGTAGTATTGGTTTTGATCACATCACTCTTGGTGTAGGAGGATTTGTAAAGGGAAAACTCTATGAACTTATGGGCTGGGAGGGCACAGGTAAATCTACAATATGTGGACATGCTGCAGCTGAATGCCAGAAGAAAGGTGGAACTGTTCTATATATCGATGGTGAGCATGCTGTTGATAAGAGCTATTTCAAGAAATTAGGTGTAGATACTACTAAGATGTTAATCTCTCAACCATCTTGTGGTGAGGAAGGATTCAACATTGCAATGGAAATGATCAACACTGGAGAGATTGATCTTGTAATCATAGATAGTGATAGCTCACTTATACCTAAGAAGATGCTTGATGGTGATGTAGGAGACTCTACAATCGGTAGAAAAGCTTTATTGAATAGTAATGCTTATCCAAAGCTTAAAGGTGCTCTATCACAACATAATGTATGTGTAATTGTAATCTCTCAATACAGAGAGAAGATTGGTGTTATGTTTGGTAACCCAACAACAACTCAAGGTGGTCATGCTCTTAAATTCTACAGTGATGTAAGAATAGAAGTATCTAGAAGCTTAGCTAAAGATGGTGATGTAACTTATGGTAATATCACTAAGCTAAAAGCTATCAAGAACAAAATGTCTCCTCCATATAGAAAATCAGAGTTTGAAATTGTTTATGGATTAGGTATAGACAAACTTGATGAGATGATGAGTCTTCTTAATGAGTTTGAACTAGGACGTAAGTATGGTAAAACTATGACTGTAGATGGAACTAAGTATGACTTAGAAGAATTCAAACAGTTAGTAATAGATAATCCAGAGTTCTATGATGAACTAAAAGAGAAGATTGTAGCTGCAATTAATCAAACTGATCTTCCTATTGAGGAAATAGAAGTGGAAGAGGATGTTGTTGTTCCAGTATCAAGTTAACTTATTTAATACAGAATTATAAAATGACAGAACAAGATTTTGATATCTTAGTGCAACAGCGTGTGCAGAAGATACAACAAACATTAATTGAAAAAGGTAAGGAGTATAGAAGAGGGAATGACCCTCTTCACAACTTCAATGTTGCTGCTACATTAGGTAACACTACTAGAGAAAAAGCTTTATGGGGATTTGCTCTTAAACATTATGTATCCTTTATGGATATACTAAATGATGTAGAAAAAGGACTTATCCCTAAAGAAGAACACATTAATGAAAAAATAGGAGATTTAATTAACTATTTGATTCTATGTGAAGCAAGTTTAAAAGATAGATTATGACATTAGGAGAAAAACTAAGTCCAATATTATCTGAGATAGAAGGTACATTGTTAGATAATTATGAAATTAAACCTGGATTCGATGATGAAGGGTTTAGAGCTTCAATCTTTATTTTTCAAAGTGCATTATTAGATAAAATGTGGGAGCTTCAAGAAAAAGAAAACCTTCCAATTGAAACAAGAGCAGATATGGCAACAAAGTGTGGTGAAGCCATTAGAAGTTTAGTTAAAACTTTTACAGATATAGACACACATAATCTTTATAAATAATATAATATGAAAAGTTACAATGAATTAGAAGCTCTTGTTATAGCATGGGCAACACAGAAAGGTATATTTGAAAATGGTACCTTTAGAGCACAAGCAATTAAAACACTTGAAGAATCAAATGAACTTTATGAAGCTATTGTTAATGATGATAGAGAAGAAGTAATTGATGCTCTGGGTGATATACTAGTTACAATCATTATACAAGCAGAGATGCAAGGATTAAGCTTAACAGAGTGTTTAGAAAGTGCATACAATGTAATCTCTAAACGTACAGGTAAGATGGTGGATGGTCAATTTGTGAAAGACAATGGTTAGTTTTGATAACCCTCAGCTATGCACTAAGTGCCAAGGATATAAAACTATGCCTTATAGTTGGAATAGTACAGCTGCACCAAGAATGTGCACATGTATAAGTCCAGTTTCTTTAGCATGGGAATGTCATAGATGTGGAAAGATTAATGCTCCATGGAAAAGTTCTTGTGATTGCACACCCTCTCCATTAAGTAGTGCTCCTACAGCTAATTCATCTTACGAGGGAGGTATTAACCCTTTCACTTCTACTTTTACTGATCCTTTTGCACCTAAACCACCTAATATTTAAAGATGAAGTGTAAAACATGTGGAAAGAATGCAGACAGTGAATATTGTTTTGCTCATAAATCTAGAAAGCCCTTACCATCATCTGGTAGGGGTTTAACTAGTAGAATGTCTGGTATTTCAAACAAAAAGTTCAATAATGTACAGAATAATGTACATTTTACAGAAATGAGAGAATTCTTTTTATCTATATGGAAGAAAAGACCACATAAATCAGAAGTATCAGGAGAATATCTAGGATCTGAACCTATGAGTACATATTTTCATCATATACTAGCTAAAGAAAAATACCCAGAAGCTTGTTTAGATGAAGAAAATATCGTATTATTGTCCCTTGAAGAGCATTCTAATGTTGAAAATGATATGTATAGATATGATGAAGTTAATAAAAGACGTGATAGTCTCAAAAATAAGTATTCTATATTTTGATGCACTTAACGCTGTGATAGAACAAAATATCAAAGACAACAGAAAAGATGTTATCAAGTATACATCTAAAACAACAATGAAATATAACAAGTGGAAAAAATGAATGTAGAAGTATTAAAATTTAGTGCCACATGGTGTGGGCCTTGTAGAGTGTTAGCTCAAACACTAAAAGATGTTGATGGAATAACAAACATTGACATAGAGAAAGATCAAGAAACAGCTAGAAAGTATGGAATCAGAAGTGTTCCTACTATGGTGTTTCTAAAAGATGGAGTGGAAGTACATAGACAATCTGGTAGTATGCCATTGAAGATGTATGAAGATATCTTAAACGATCTAAAATTCTCAAAAGAAATTTAATAATTAAAAACAACCAATATGAACAATCAATTTATTTACACAGCTGTAATAGCTGACAAGGAGTTTAAAGCTTCTTTAAATCTTAATAAGGTTATTAGAACCTTAACCAATGAAGATGGATCTCTAATTGTCATCCTAGATGATTTCAATGAGAGAGTAACACAACAACCAGATATTGACATCAAGACTAACAAGATGAAAGGATATAAGAGTGTAAGAGAAACAGTTCAATCAGAAATCTTATTGAATGTAGAAGACGCAGCAAGATTTTTTAACTTAACAGAATACAAATAGCCATGGCAAAATTATTAGGAAATCGTATCTATTTAGAGATACCAAAGAAAGAAGAAAGTAAACTTATTGTAGATGAGAATACAAAAGAAGCTTTAGAGAAAGAAATGATTAAGAAGATGTCTAAACTAACTATTCATAGTGTTGGTACAGCTAACATGGATGAATCATTAGTTGTAGGAGCTGTTGTTCTTGTAGATCCAGAAGCTTTATCAAAAGCTAGATTGATTCCTTTATCAGAAGATGAAACTGTATTATTAGTTTCTCCTTTTGACATCATCCAAACCTGGTAAAATGGACTATCCTTTCATATCTGCTAAATGCATCACTTATGGAAGAGTAGATACTCTGGAGGAAGCTGTACAAAGTTTCCTCCTACAAGAGTATCCTGGTAAGAAAGAACTTATTATAGTTAATGATTACCCTCTACAGAAGTTAGTGTATGATCATCCAGAAATAAAAATCTTTAATATGGATGAAACTTTCTCCACTATAGGAGAAAAAGAAAACTATGCTATAGAAAGATGTTCTGGAGAACTTATTGCTGTATGGGATGATGATGATGTAGCTTTGTCTAATCATCTATCTAATGTAGCTAAGTTTTGGAGACCAGATGCTAATCTTTTACACTGGCAAAATGGTGTGTTCTATAATGAACCTAACATAACACAATTAATGGCTCTTGGTAACTCAGGTATTGTATATAGCAAAAAAGCTTGGGAAGAAATTGGTAAGAGTCCAATAGAGAATGCAGGAGGAGATATGACATTAGTTGTAGCTATTCATAATTTAGGAAGAGATAAAGTGGTACTAGCTAATCCTCCTAATGAAGAATGTTCTTGGTTCTATATGTGGGGTGGTAGAGGATATCATCAATCAGGTATGGGAACAGACACTGCAGATAGACCTAATGTTATAAAAAGACATAGCGATTATGTAGAAAATCTTAGAAGAAAAGGACAGATTCCTACAGGAGATGTTCAACTTATGCCTCAATGGAATAAAGATTATAAACAAATGTTAAAAGACTATATCAATGCAAATAAATAGTATATCAATAGATTCAACTAAATCTATTACAGACTTATGTCTTCTTGGAGTGAAGTATCCAACAGATAAATCTCCGTATAACACTGATAAGAATTTACATAAACATGCATACACATCTATCTACAACCTATTATTCTCTAACATTAGATATAACAATCTACGTATAGGAGAACTAGGTATATTGGAAAATCATTCTATGCTTTCTTGGAGAGAATTCTTTCCTAATGCTAAATTGTATGGATTTGAATGGTTTGATGGTAGATTGGATAAAGCAATTGCTGATAATGTTCCAAACTGTACATATAGTAAAATGAATGTTACTGATACAAAATCTATTGAACAAGGATTATCTGCTGCAGGAAGTAATTTTGATATTCTAATGGATGATAGTACACATGTGTTTGAAGATCAAATTAAGTTTATTAATGTAGCATATAAACATTTAAAACCTGGAGGATTCCTAATCATAGAAGATATATTTATTAGTGCTAAGGAAGAAGATTATTCAGAAGCAATAGATCATCTGTCAAGTTATTTCTCTTCTGCTACATTTATATTTGCTAATCATGATTTAAAACATTCTCCTGGATGGAACAATGATAAACTACTTGTATTACATAGAAACGATAAGCTATGTTCTTAAACATTATTACACCTTGCTCTAGACCAGAAAACTTAGATGTTATATCTAAGAGTATAAATATTCCTAGAGATCAATATAGATGGATAGTGGTATTTGATTTATTAGAGAAACCAGGAAATATTCCTGATAATTGTGAATGGTATGCTATCAAAGATGCTAATAGTACATCTGGCAATGCACAAAGAAACTTTGCTCTTGATTTAGTTACACATGGTCATATATATTTCAATGATGATGATACTATTATGCAACCTAACTTATGGTATGAAATAAAAGATGAAGATAATATAGATTTTACATCTTTTAAACAAGCAGAAAAAGATGGATCATTAAGATTGGAAGGAAAGAATGTATCTGTAGGAAATATAGATAGTCATAACTTCATTGTATCTGCAGAATGTATGGGAGATACAAGATGGGTGCTTAATAGATATGATGCTGATGGAGTATTTGCACGAGAGTGCTTTGAAAAAGCAAAAACTATACTATATATATCCAAAATTCTTTCTGTATATAATTCTCTTAAATAAAAAAAGCCTCTTAATTGAGGCTTTTATTATTTTGATAATGATTTCTTTTTCATTGGTTGCTGAGCAGAAGTTCTTCGGATTTTATCATCCATAGACTTATTCTCTGAGAAGGGTTTATCCTTTTTAGGAATCCCCACCTTTGGAGCCATTCTTGGTGCTCCAGATTTCTTAGCTTTACCAGCTGTCATAGATTTACTTGCAGCCATAATTATTTATTATTCATTATTAAATTAAGTTCCTTTTGATAAGCTAAATGTGCTTTATGTTCATCTATATAATATCCTAAATATTTTCTAGATTTTCCTATACGTATACTACAAGTCCATTTTTGATGGAACTTATGCCATATAACACCTGTATATTTAGAACTTTTATTTTTCTTGTCTTTAGATGCATTTAATCTTTGAGTGATAATCTGTAAGTTATCTAAAAAATTGTTATTTTTATCATTATCTATATGATCTATAACTAATTTATATCCACAAGGAACATGATTCAAAAATGATTCAGCAACAAGTTGATGTATTGTTCTTGTTTTAGGTTTATTATCTCTATATAAATTTACAAATAAATGACCATTATTGTTTGTACCTGGTTTTAAAATTTTTGATTTATAATGATAATCTTTAACTTTACCTTTTACAACACGATCTAAACTTTTAACTCTACCTAAATTTGATACTTGATAAAATTCTTCATAACTAATCACATCTTTCCAAACTTCTTTCATAATATTTATAGTTTATAATTACACTACAAATATACAAAATTATTTGCAACCTTGCATACATTTTTTTATTAATGTACCAGTTTTAGCTTTTTTAGTTCTTTTAGAAGCCTCATTATATCCTCTTATTTTTGCACCAGATGGTCTATCACTTTGTTTTAATTCTTTATTTTTTATTTTTGTATCAAATCCTGCTCTATAATCAGTACTGTCTTTAGCTGTAGGAGTTTTAAAACTATCAAAACCACCAGCTTTTATATTACTATAATTAGGAGTTAATTTTCTACCTGTCTGTGCTTTCTTAATTGTAGCACCTTTTTTAGCTATAACACCACGTCCTTTAAGAATGTCTGCTTTAGTAATCTTTCCATCTTTATTAAGATCAGGGAATGAACCACCAGTTTTAGCTTTCTTAATAGATCCACCAGATTTTTGTTTAGGCATGTTTTTAGCTTTTCTTCCTGGAAGTGGTAATACAGGAGAGTTTTTATCAAAAGGAGGTTTTTTTCCTTCTCCACCAACATTTACTGCTGGTTTACCTTTAGCATCTTTCATACCTTTGTATTCATCTGCAGGATTTTGTTTACTTTTATTTACTTTAGCTCCTGTTTGAGCTTTTTTCATTGTTGCCATTATATATTGTTTTTAGTTGTTAACAGTTCCACTTACGAAGGCTTTTATTAATTCTTGAATTAGGATCATTTGCTGTTTTAGCAGATGTATTTTTTTTCTTCATTCCAGACATTCTACTACAAAAAGATGATCTTCGCTTTGCATCTTTGCTTCCAGCTTTTAATTTGCTAGGTTTAGTAGTTACAGCTTTTTTAAGCTTTGAACCTGGATTTGCAGCTCTATATGATGCTATTCCTTTAGCATTTAATCCACCAGATTTTGATTTACCTTCTGATCGAGTCCAAGCAGGTGTTGCCATTATTTCTTAGATTTAGCTTTAATCTTTTTTTCTTGAACTAACATTTGTTTTGTAGGTTTCTTACCAGATCCTTTATTCTTACGGATATTATCCCATAATCCACGCTTTGATGTACTACCATCAGCACGTTTAATCATCTTACCATTCTTTACAATTGGTTTCATACCAGGCATTCCAAGAGCAGCTCCTCCAAGTTTACCACGAAGATCAGTTGTCTTTTTATATATAGGATTATCCTTTCCTCCAGCCATTCCCATAATTGCTCCTAACATAGCTTTCTTAATCTTACCACCAGCTTTTAATGTGCTGCCTTTAAAGGGGCCTTTCTTCTTAATTAAAGGACCATTTGGAACAGGTGTTATCTTACCACCTTTACGTAATACACCAGGGCCTACATAAGCTGTAGCGTTCTGAGGATTTAACTTAGACATTATTTCTTCTTATTAGATTTAGCAATCTTCTTGAATGTAAGAGCTAAAGTTTTAGCTTTGCCTGTGCAGGATTTCTTACTTATTGGTGTACATTTACCAGCAGTACCACGCTTCTTGATAGAAGCTGCAGCTTTCTGCATCCATTTACCATCTGCCATGACTATTTAGACATTTTAGTAGCACCAAGTTGTTTATCTTTAGTAAGTTTAGGTGTAGTTTTAGCACCTGCTAATGTTTTCTTTTGTACTTTAGTCCAAGCACCTTTAGGATCTATACCCTTATCTCTTTTGTTAGATGCTTTAAGTCCAGTTAGACTTCCACCTTTTGTTTTTTTACTTGTTGCCATAGCGTTTAAATGTTATATTAGGTTTAACGATTATATCTTTGTGAGTGTATTGCCACATCTCACCTGTTGTATTAATAATAATTGTATAGATGGTATCTGTTTCATGACCATAATCAGTCACAAAAAGAATCACACCATCTCCCTTGGGTGTTATAACATCTATTCTATTCTTTGGTTCGTATATTCTCATAGAGAAGAGCTTTTGTTGCGGTGTTATTCATCTCCCAACACCTAGGTTTTTAAAGATCTTTAGAATCTACTTCCTCTACAGGATTTTCATTCACTTCTTTAATGATATCAGCTTCAACACCAGCTATCATTAATTTTTCAATAACTTCGTTAGCTTTCATCATTAATTGGAAGCGTGCTGCTTCTTCTGATGATAAATAAGCTCTAACTGTGTTAAGAATTAGACCGAAATCTTGTCCTGATAATGTAAATGTGTCTTCAGGAGTCCATGTGTACTTTGATGCAGGATTGTACTGTGCCATAATTTAATTGGTTTTATTGTTTATAATCAGTAAAAGTAAATAATGTTTATGAATTATCCAAATTTATTTCAAAAGTTATTACTGAACTTGTTTTGATACTTTTGCTCATATCGAGCCTTATTTGAAATATATTACAAAACTTCAATATCTCTTCTATGAGCATATTGTTATACTTAGGAAGACTTGTTGCTATTCTGAATCTGTATGATTCTAAAGTTTTTGTTATCTCTAGACTACATAGTTCATCTACAGAAGAAATTACACCTTCTAAATGTGCAAGAAAAACTTCATCGTTATCTTGCATTAGTTTTGGAAAGTGTTTTCTGTTTATCTCCATTAGTTATATACTCTTATTTCTATAGAAAAATTTGTAAAATCGGTATACTCCCCTGTGACAGAGTTAGTGACAACAAGTTCAACAGAATCCGCTTCGAAATAGTCCCAGGACCCTACAAAACTATCCCCATCTGCGTTTATAGCTGAGAACCAAATTTTATTTTGAGCTGGGAATGCGCCCACTAAACTAAAATTAAATACACCAAGCACTCTTCTTTCTATAACAATATTTCCAATAGTATTTTCTAATACATTTGCTGTTGGCGCAGAGGTCCCAATTTGCGTTAAAAAAGCCGTATATACTTTATATGTAAGTTCAGGGGTTGGTGGAATTAGAGGTGTAACTACATTAGTTATTAATTCATCAAGGTTCAACCAACCTTTATATCCCTTACAGGGTTTACATAGCTTCTCCCAGAAGCCAGCTTTTATAAATGTAGACATAATATTTTTATTTTAAATATATTAATAATGTATTATTTTTTCTAGTACCTATTAACTTAGACCTAAGTGTACTAATTGGTATTCCAAGTTTATCAGAAGCTTCTTTTCCAGAATTAAATATTTCACCAGTAACTGTATTAATTACTTTTCTTGATCCTGGATTTAAACTCCCAATTCTTTTTTTATTCGATTCTATTGTTGCCAATCTTGTTTTTTCAGAGGGTTTTTGCCCTTTTATACCATGAGATTTACCTTTGTTAGATTCAGATATCTTTTTTCTTGTTTCTTCTGAAAGTACTCTACCTTTAGTTGTTTCTTTTATTTTATTTTTAGTTTCTTCAGACACTTTTCTACCTAAAGCTTTTTGTCTAATTTTTTCTTTTGTTTCATCTGAATGAAAAAAGTAGTTATTAATATTAACTAAAATATTGTTATATTCTGGTTTATTTATTTTAATCCACTTATTTTCTCTAATTAATCTAGTTTCAGGTGTCGATATTCTTTCTACATGTAAAAATAAAAAACTATCTTCTTTATATTTATTCCAAGCTGCTTGTAAATGTGAATTAGGATGCTTATTTGTATTAAGTAAATTTCGATGACTGTTAAATCTTTTCTTAATATTAATGCTGCTACCTATATAGATATGATTGTTTATACTATTCTGTATAATATATATACCACAATTTCTAAGTGTTTTTATTTTAAGCTCTCTTTCCTTAAGACCTTCTTCAGAGTAAAACAATTCTTCTGTTTGCATATTACTATGTTAGAGTTAATCTATATTTTATTTGTGCAATACTACCACTTAAAGATTGACTGATGTTTTCTATATCAGGCATATTTGATGACTCTCCATATTCTTCAAGTTGTTTAGCAAATTCAATTACTTGAGATGCTAATACAGTAGATGCTCCTGCAGAGTAATCTTTTATAGGATCTATTTTAAAAGATTTAATTCTTTTGCCTTGATATCCCATTATTTTCTCTACTATTTCATCTTTTAAAGAGAATAAAAGTTCATACATTTCTCCTAAAGCAGTGTGTTCAAATCCTCCAAAGGTTTGCCAATGAAGAAGATGTGCTTGTAAATGAAAGTAAGTAAGCTTACCAGCTATGCTTTCTAACGTTAAGCTAGAACTTCCTTTCGATTCCATCATTTCATCTGGAAATAGGGATTTTAGTGCCATGTTATTTAGGTTTTTATTAATTAAGGTTGTGGACAAACATCTACGTTAATCACTATTCCATCAGGTCCAATATAAAAATAATTAGAACCTCTAATCCAACATACATAATATCCTTCAGTAGGAGTGATTGTTCCTGCTGCATCTGTATACACATGACATCCAGGAGCTAATAAATCAATACAACCTTGTTCTAAATACAAAGTTAAATCTATTGTTGGACCACCTCCATCACATGGTATGACAAGTATAAGAGCACTTGGTATAGCAACTAATGGTATAGCTGTGGTAGTTGTTGTAGTTGTATAATTACAACACTCTTTTGCATCTATTTCTTTCCAATTTCCTACCTTTGGTTTAAATGCTTGTACAATTAAACTGCTTGATACTACACGTCCTGAACCATCAAAACGTACAAAAGCTTTAAGCTTATTATTGTTGTTACTTCTAGCCATGATTATAAAAGAGGGGTAGTTGTTGTTGTAGTGGTTGGTGCTACAGTTGTAGTTGTAGTGGTAGTAGGAATGTAATTACAGCATTCATATGCTAGAATTTCACGCCATTTACCAACCTTTGGCTTATTTTTTCTAAGGACTAAGCTTCCTGCAACTATTCTGCCAGATCCATCGAATCTGACAAAAGCCTTTAAAGGTCTGTTATTTATTACCATTTTATTTATTGTTTTAAGAGATTAAGCAGGGTAAGTTGGTACAATTTCTAATGTTCCAGAAGGACATAAAGCATCTGCAATCAATTGAGAAAACGATACAGATATTGTAGTTTCATTTACAACACTAAATGTTGCTACTCCAACAAATATGGAATTTAAATAATCTACAACTTCTTGTGTAGTGTCTATTCCAAAAGGATACTCAATATAATATTGCACAACATTATTACTATCGCATCTTACTAAAAATCCATCTCCTGGACTAATTCCTCCTGGAGTTGCACTAAATACAACTTCTGTTGTAAAAGTTCCACCACCAGGGTTACAGCATTCATATGCCTGTACTTCTTTCCAATTACCATTCTTAGGTTTAGTACGTCTAAGCACTGTGCTTCCTGGTACAATTCTACCAGTTCCATCAAAGCGAGAATACGCTTTTAAGTCACGTTTATCCATTTTATTTAATAATTAAGTTTATATTTTTGTTTTAGTTCATTAAGTTTAGTTGCATAGAACCATGTGCAATATTTTTTTGATTGTTCATCATTAAGAATAGCATCTAGGTTAGGATCTTTTGTAGGATCTGTTCCCATGTGATATTTTCCTTTATAGAAAGCTGGGTAACCATTTCCTGTCTCAGAAACTATTCCTGCATTATGAAAGATTGTGTGTGTATCCAATTTGATAATAGGATCTGTAGCCCATGCAAATGCTAATTCAGATACCACTTTAGTCTCTTGGTCTCTCAACCATATGTTCCAAAGAACAGCCCACATATCTGCACACCAACTTTGGTATCCAGAATTCTCATCTTTAAAGAACTCTCTATTTATCTTTTGTAAATATGTTCTTATAAGGATACAATCATTCATCACCTTGCTCCAGAAATCACCATCTATGTTCTTTAATAGATATTGTGCTCCTCCTGAATGATCATTATTAACTTCACAGATTTCTCTGCTTATTCCTATAATACTAGCAAGTTCTCCAAGAACATCTCTGCTCTTGTATTCTTCTAGCTTTTCTGGAATCACCTGGTGTATCTTACTATCAAAATAACTAGCATTTATATAACTATTTGTATCTGATAAGTAGTTAATGTCATCCTCTAAGAACTTATCCAAGTTAAAATCTTTCATGAATAGAATATCAGAGTCACAATAGAAGATAGCTTTCTCTTTTAACTCTGGATGTTTTTTAAAATGTTTCCAAAGAACATATGGTCTTAGTACAGGAATGTATATTCCTAATAACTGATTTAGATTATCTTCATCTGTATAGTAATGAAACTCTGCTTCTGGATATAGATCTTCTATCTGTTTCCATTTATCTCTGTTCTCTCTTCCTTTAGGTGTAAAGATAACTGATATAGCTTTATCAGAATGTCCTATTTCTTTTAGACTCTCTAACCAAAGATTCACTTGCCATGTGTAATAAATATCGCTTGGACAAGCTTGTAAAAATTTTAATTCTTTCATGATGTAGTTGGTTTTAATTTTGGTTTTATTTATTGATCAGCAGTTATTATTCCACCTGTTATTGTTAAGCAAACTCCATAACCCTTATTATAACTTCCATCAGGAAATGGTATTGTTGCTGCTTCATCTAACCATATTGCACATCCTATTTCTGGAAAGAAAAGTGCACAATTATATGTCATCCATACGTCAAAATAAACTTGTGGGTTTGGACATGCTTGAGGACATATTGCAGGACAATTAACAAATTTATTTGTACTATTAACTATAGTATCAGGTGATATAGTGCTAGTAGTAGTGGTTGTAGTAGGACATCCACCAGCTCTAACACAGATTAGTTGTTCTAACTGTTTAGAGATCTGCCAAAGAAGATTTGTTCTTGTACTTCCACCTATTTGTCTGCTTGGTATTGCCATTATTTATTTTTTAAAAAATTTATGGTTGTGGACATATATCCATATTTAATACTAATCCATTGGCATCAACATAGATCCATCCTACACCAAAACCATTAGCATAATATCCTTGGGGTGTATTAATTGTTCCTTCTATATTGCTATATATATGACATCCAATAGTAATACTATCAATACATGTTTCTTCTGCATATACTCCAACAGAAATAAATTCACATAATGGATCAAAAACACAACAATTAGAATAAAACTTTGTTTCAACTAAAACTAATGGTATAGCTGTAGTTGTAGTAGTAGTTGTATGAGAATCTATGCAAGGTTGACACTCATTAAGAGTGGGCCATACATATGTAATAGTTCCAACATCTGCTGGGTTAGTTGTTTGATCAATTATAAACCAACATTCAGTATCACTATTAACAATAGTACCTTCAGGTAATACACCTGTACCAGTGTAAGAAATAACATGGTATTCCATTCTCTCACATCCTGCTACATTATAATTAGTAGTTTGACCACATCCACCAGCAGTTACACATGTCAGACGTTCTAATTGCTTAGATATCTGCCATAGTAAGTTAGCTTTAGTGCTCCATCCAATTTGTCGAGAAGGTATTGCCATAATATTATAAAACTGTATAGTTATAAACTTTTATATCCACTCTAATATTTACTTGTTCTGCACTAATAACTTCTGGACAAGTTAAATATATTGCAGTTCCAGCATTTCTTACCAACCATGGAACATATATATCTTCACCATCTCCAGCAGAATAACAAAAACCTATCAATCCATAACCATCAACTATAATATCTAAAAGTTCTATAACTATACTACCTAAATATGGACTACTACTAAAATTAACATTACCTAGCGTATTTTCAAATTCAGATTGAACAGTAACTACACCCTCTATATCTTGACTTAATATAGCTGTATATACTTTATAAGAAGGTAAAATGGTTGTAGTGGTGGTAGTGGTAATAGCACCACAGCCACCAGCTGTTACGCATGTTAGTCTCTCTAATTGCTTAGAGATTTGCCATAAGAGATTATCTTCTGTTCCCCAGCCTATTTGTCTTGATGGTATAGCCATTTTATATATATTTTATTTTATTAATAAATTTTTGTTAATGTAAAGTTTCTTGAAAGAATTGAGTTACCTACATTAGTTGTATCCCACTGTGCTGTAATTAAAAGCGTGTTATTAACAGTTGTGTCAAATGTTGTATTGTTAACGTTACTTAATACATATCCTTCAAAGTTTATTCCTGAATTTTTAATGTAAGAAAATAATCCACCTGATGAAATTGATGCCACTGTTGTTCCACCAATGTTTCTTATTGTAAAATATAAATTTATTAACCATGATTTTGAAGTTGCTGCATCCATAGCAATTACTCCTGTATCAGCAAGGATGACTCCTGTTAAAGTTTTAACACGAATATGAAGTGTAGCTGTTCCAACACAAGAAATTAAACCATCTAATGCACAAGTAAAAGAATCACCTATTTGAAATCCATTAGCAGGAACAGTTAATGTACCTACACCTGTTCCTATTATTATTGTTTCTACTGTTGTAGCAGTTACAGGACCTCCATCAGCAGTTTGAGCAAATAAACCTGGTAATCCTGCAGGACCTTGTATCCCTTGAACTCCTTGAACTCCTTGTGGTCCATCATTTCCTTGAATACCTTGTTCACCCTGTACTCCCTGTACTCCTTGTACGCCTTGATCACCTTGTGGTCCTTTTATATCACCAGCATCAAACCAAGCTGTACCATTCCAACTCATTAATGATCCATCAGATAAAAGAATCCAAGCATCACCAACATTATCACCAGGAAGACTTCCTGCACCAGCTAAGAAAGCTGCATAATCTGCGTAGCTTCCTAATATAGTTACAGAGTTACCTGCAGTTCCTTGAGGTCCCTGATCTCCAGTTACACCTTGTTCACCTTGGATTCCTTGAATTCCTTGGTCTCCTTCTATACCTTGTTCACCCTGAACTCCTTGTGGACCTTCAGGACCTATTGGACCAGGAACACCTGGACCAGCAATATCTTTAATAAGTTTATCTAAATTGAGCCAACCCTTATATCCTGTACAAGGCTTACATAATTGTTCCCAAAATCCTGCTTTAATAAATGTTGCCATGATTAATGTTGTAAGTGTCAAAGATATAAGTTTTATTTTATATACAATAACTGATTTTTAAATTGTTATAATTAAACTAATTATAAATGTATATTTTTATAATTAAAATTGTTTATAATTCATTTCGTAATTCATTATACTTAATTCTAATTTTATTACGTTGGCTCATTATTTCAATAGGTATTTCTATACCTGTATCTAATTTTCTTATAATATACCAATCTGTAATATAAAGTTCATCATATTGAAGTTTGTTTAATTCTTCAATTCTTTGCTGTTTTCTAAATTGTACTTCTTGTTCAGTTATTCCTTCAATCCATTCTGTACCATTCCAAATAGGAACTAATAAATCATAACTTGGTAAAACATCTGTTAAATTCCAATCCAAAGTTTCACTTCCTTTAAAATCTAAAACTTCTTGTGTATATAAAATACATCTGCCTGTTTCTAATATTCTTGCTTTCATATTATACTTCTTCAATTTCTATTTGTATTGTAAAAGCCCCTCCTAAATTACCTCCACCCCATACTCTTTGAAATGCAATAAGAGGTATTATCCCGTGTCCTTTAGGTATTGTAACTCCTCCTGTAGTATCTTTAAAATTATATAATACACCCCCAGGGTTTAATGCAGTTGTTAAAACTTGAAAATCTTCACAAACTTGTATATTAGTTACAACTATATTAGCTGTTTGGTTTTGAGGAACTAGGTTAGAACCAATCACAATTCTTAATGGATTTGAAAAATAACTACCATTATTAACCCTTGACTCAATAACAAAAGATTTAATTTTACAATTATACGGAGCAATCCCAATTGGCATTAATGTTATTATTCCTAATGCAGTTAAAGCAACACTAGTTCCTGAATTTACATTTGCAACAGATAATTCATAATTTGTAGAGCCAACCAAAACAAATGGGTTTGGAGATACATTAGCTGGAAAAGTCCAAGCACTTCTATTGTTAAATACTTCTGTTCTTTTTTTATCATTTAGCTGATTTTGAATAGAACTAGTAACTCCTTTAAGATAACTTAATTCAGTTAATGAAGGATATATTGTAGTTGATAATGAGCCTATTGAATTTGTTCCACTCCAATATGTAAGTTCATTTGTAACTCCTGTACCTATAGATGTTAAATATATATTATTATCTAATGTAAATGTTCCAGCAGCAGTCATTTTAACAAATGGTGTATTAGATACCCATGTAGGATAATTTAATGCTGCCCAAGTTCCTACAGTAGGAATAGTTGGAAAAGTTTGAAATGCCCCTGTACCATCTATATATTGAGATATTGTACCTGTAGGTAAAGGATAATACAATCCATTATATACAATAGTACCATTGCTCCATGTAACAGAAGGATTGGGATAGGTTCCAGATAAATCACCACCAGCAGGTCCTGTAGGACTTCCACCTCCACCACCAAGTTTCTTTATCTGACCAAACTTATCGATAATAATAACTCTTCCATCATCAGTTGATGTATTACCATATTTATCTAATACCTGTATCATTGAGTTTGTGTAGCACTAACATAATATGTTCCACCTGGAACATTAGTTGTTATTTGAAGATAGTTTCCTGGGTATAATGTATATGATTCATTATCTCTTACAGAATCACCAGCGCTAAGATCAAATCTATATATAGGAACAACTTGTGCTTCTGGTATACCTATATGTTTATATAGAATAACATGATAATCACTTGCTAAGTTGTTTATAATAATAGTGTTTACAACAAGTGTATCTGTTGTAGACTTTATTATTGTTGAACCATTAGTTGCTATTTGACCTTGAAAGATTATTTCCATTATCCTTGTGCGTTGTATCTTTTTTTGTAATTCTTAGAAGATTTAAGTTTAGATGTACTAGATTTAGCATGTACACCTGGTCTGCTAATTTTAATCTTTACTCTTTTCTCTGATGTGTTGGTTGCTTTTGCCATTATTAAAAAACTTTATGTTCTATTACTATTCCCCATGTAGGAGGTAGATGTGTTTGTATTGTGTAATTAACTCCTGTTGACCAGTTCTTATATTCAAACATTATATTTCCATATAATGAAGGAAGTATTTGTTGTAGCTTTATAGATTGTACACCAGCATATCCATGTATTTCTAATGGATGTTTAGTTTTAATTATATCTTTTTGTATACCTATTAAACTTTTCTGATGAAATATGATTGAATCTTTTATATCTAGTTTGTTATTGAATTCAACTTCTTTTCTCTGATAGTTTTTGATTCTTATCTCTTGCTCTTTGAGAACATTCTTAGCAAAATCATAACGTACAAGATCAGAAACAACCTTCCTAGAAATAGTTTCACTAAGGGTGACAACAGAATCATTTTTCTTTGTATCTATCTGTGAAGTACCTCTGAAGCCCACTAACAGGCAAACTATCAATAATTCTAATTTGTACATATTCTTTTTGTTTGATTATTTTAATTCTATTAACGATCACTGTATCCACTTTAGATAAGCTATCTATTATCTTACTAGACTCATGATCTTTTTGTTCAAGAATAAGTATTTTACTCTCTAATATTCTTGTTTGTGCTATTAGAATATCATTCTTATTTTGATTATGTAATGTAAAGAATATCCATATAACAATAATGATCACCGCTAAGTACTGATCTTTTAAATACTGTATCATTACTCAGTAATATTTATAAAGATCTTCTCTGTCTTTCTTGCAGCTTTTATCTTATCAAATAAAGCTTTATATGTCACTCTAGATTTACCAATGAAGTTTAATGATCTAGTACCACCTACAAGAATGCATCCTTCTGTATTAGAAGATGTATTACCAGAATGTATTCTGATTCCTTCAAATCCAGGAACATTAAGTAATAAAGGCATATATTGTTGAAAGCGATTAGAGAATGTAACTGCCACCTCATATTTCCCATAAGGAATAGCTGTAACATTTTTTATCTTACTCTCTCTCACTTTATCCTCTAGTGTGTAACAAACAAATTTTCCATCAATGGAAAGTTCTCCTATTGTGGAATCATCTGTAAATATCTTTCTCTTTAATTCTAAGATCATAATATACCTCCTTTAGCTTTCATTAATTTTTCTACAATAGTTGTTATTCCTTCTATAGTTATATATGCTGTTGCAATGATCACCCAATCAGATGATGTTAAGTTTCCAAGAAATAGACCAACAGAACCTACAACAAATACAGTAAGTTTTCTACTCACCCATTTGTTTAAATAAAAATCTATCTTTTCTCTTGTACTCATGCTTTAATGTTTTTATACAGCGTAGATAAATATTGTAATATAGCACCAATTGCTATTATTAATCCTACAGTCCATGTGAAGCGTTTCTTAAACTCTTCTTGTTTCTGTATTTTATCTTCTAAGTCTTTTATTTTGCCTTTAAGTTCTGTTAAATCAGCAACAAATCCCCCTGTCTTTGTTAATGCATTACCTAATATTGCGTCTACAACTTGCGTTAGTTTGGTATCTATGGAAGTCATTTTTTCCTCTAGATCGTATAAACGTTGATCCATGCTTTTCAGTTCTTTTTCTACTTGTTTTTCAAATGCGTTTTCCATAAGGGCAGTGTGGGGGTTACTATAACATATAGCTGAGTTAAAATATATAAATTTTATATAGCAAATATAAATCTTAATTATGTATTATGAAAGGGTGTGTATTAAATATCTGATATAATATAGCGTTCTTATCTATTACTCTTGTTTTGTATTGTTATATCAAATTCTTTAGCAAAGTCCTCACTAAATATAGATAGATATGTTATTAATGATTTAGTTATTGGAAGCATCTTAGCAGCATATTTAACTGGTTGTGCTTTTGCTCTAACTTCTTCATATGTTCTATCTCTTTCAGAAAGATCCATTCCTGTAACTTCCATTGTAAAATGTGTAATAAACTTTTCAATATCTGAAAATAGACCTAATGCTGGAAATGTACTGCCACTAAGCATTTTTTGAAACTCTACAGGGTTATAAAAGAATGAAAGCTCTCCAACAAACTTATCCATAACCTTTTGAGAATATCTAAAAAAGTTTTTAGTAGCTTTATCTTCATCATCATCAGGAGCCATAAATCCTAATGATAACATTAACCCAACCATAGCAAGAAGTATTGTAAGTTCTTTTACCTGGTTACGAAGATTTGTTCTTATTAGATCCATAAAATCTTCTTTAGACATGTTTAGGTCTTCTCCAGTTCTTTTTTTATAGTCTTCAGCAAACTTCTCATACATAGCATCAAGTTGCAATACACCATTTTCATTCACTTGAATGATATCATTTATATTACTTATTGTTTTGATTATATTAAATGATAAGAAAGAAGCAAATAATCTAACACGTCCTATATCATATTTCTCTCCAGTAGTCAAACCATTATCATCTATGATTACAGAGAAGTCATCTCCAACCTTTCTGAACTCTCCAAAACGTGTATCAACAAGTTTAGGAATCCATCCTTTAAATACCATCATACTCTTGCTCCAAATACTCATCCCTGCTCTATTAAGATCAGAATCAGACATTCCTCCTGTAGCTTGTCTAGAGATATATCTAGTTAAGTTTTTAAGTCTTTCTACTTCTTTAAAGTTTTTTAGATTTAGTCCTGGAACTACAAGTTTACCATCTACAAGTTGTTTTGTATTTGTAATAGATTTTGTTTTCTTTAATTCTTCAATCTCAGTTTCTATAGCTTTAGACTGAGATCTATAATCTTGTGCAGAAGCATATCTTTCTTTATATTTATTTTTTACAAACTCTCTAATGTTTACAATTCTTCCATCTACCATCATTGAGTTATCAAGAAGTGTAAGAAATACAGATTTCTCAACATGATGTTCAGGAGCTCTCATAAAATACATTAACATATCAGAAAAGTTTTGTCTTGTTAATGTAGACATTCCAGATGCTTTCATTTTCTCATATGATGGATCATCTTTAAGAGGCATGAATACATCAATAAGTTGAATAAACATTTCTCTTTCATCATCATTTTTAAAACTATTTCCTATAAGTTTTCCTTCATTAGAAGCAATCTCTCTACCTTTGAAATAGTTACCAGCTTGTGTAGCCAACTGTATGTTAGCACCAAACAAGTTGACTGCTCCAGATATAAATTCAAATCCTAATGTTTTTAATTGAAATCCTCTATTCAAAGCATCCATTGATTTAACTAATGATATAGCACTTGGATTTTCATCTATTGTATAAACTTCTCTACCTGCAACTTTATTAATAGCTTTCTTAACAGCATTTTTTGGAGAAACATTTAAAGCTGTATCATAATCTGATAATGGATATTTTTGTTCATATAATAAAGAACGTAAGAAGTTATCAAAGATTTTTTCATTATCATCATTACCTTTTTCTTCTTGTGGTTTACCATTTACATAAATGATATCTCCTGTAAGACTTGTATTTAAGTGATTTTTGAATGACTCAACTGTTTTTACTAATTGAATTTGTCCTTCCACCTCAGATAGATATTTATATTTCTCCATATGGTTAATATACAATATCATATTTTTGAAAAGATCCTCACTTACATCACTATAATCATTTATACCATCTTCAATTTGTGTAAAGTCTTGTGTATAATATTTAGGAATACTATGTTCAAGTTCTCCTGTAAGTTCATTTACAGATCCATATCCAACATCACTAGCTCTAACAGATAGATCATCTCCCATTTTCATAATAGATGAAAGACTAAAATCCCATGCAAGACTTTCTGCCATACTCTTTCTTACAAATGGCAAGAATGTAGAATACAATTTGTTTTGTATATATCCAGCATCATTTGCTTTGCTGTTAATTTTATTTATAAAATTATATAGCTCAAATAAATCAGAATCTTTTTGTAATTCTTTATATTCTTCTGACAACCATTTATCTTTTGGATGTCTTTTAATTATATAGTTATTCCAACCATTAAAATCTCTATTAGCTATATTCCATTTGTTTCTTTCTTGTTCAATTAATTTATCCATCATATCAGGATTATCTTCGTGTGTCTTTGCAATTCTATCAATTGCAGCATTCATTTTAGTCAATGCTTCTTTTTTGTAAGCTTCAATATCTATATTTTGCATTAACCAGTTCTTATCTTGGTTACCTTCAGCAGCATTATTATCAACCTCATCATAAAAAGCTTTCTGATATTTATAAATTAGTTTATTAACTAGTTTACCTTTATCATCTTTTTGATATATCTGTTGTACAAGTTTTCTAAGATCACCACCTCTTTCTGCAAGTTTTTTTCTAATATCTAATAACTCATTAATTTCACCAAGGGCATCTGCAGAAGCTCTTCCCTTAGCATTATTTACAAGTTTATATAATATCTTAACTGAAGCTAATGGAGCTTCTGCTGCACCTCTAAAGAAAGAACCTAATCCTTTCCATATAGCATCAGTTTTAAGAAGTCCTGTAACAAGATTTCTTTCTCCCATAAACTTGTTTGCAAATGACCCAGCAATCTTTTTCACTTTACTTACTGATTCAAAAATTTCTTTAGTTTCTTGATTAATATCAGCTAACACTCTCTTTCTATATTCTAGATTTTTCTTAGCACCAGAAGTTTTAGCACTAGCTTCCATATCTTTATTCCAAATAAGATCACCAATAAGTTTATCTACATTTACAAAAACATTTGCAATTGCAATATACTCTCTAATGTTATCTGCATAATCAGAAAGCTCTGGATTATCAAAGTCATCACTAGATGCAGCTTTCTTATCATAAATTGTTTCCCAATCATTTATAATATCCTGTCCTTCTTTTCTCATCACCTTAATTACATTAATTAAAGGTGTGATGTTTTGTGAAGCGTGTGCAGCTCTAATTGCTTCTTTAAGTACATTCAAACGTTCATTTTTATATTCACGTTCTTCATCTGATGTAGCTTTACTTTTTGAGATTTGTTTGTATATTGAGTTCAATTCTGATAGTAAGTTATCAAGATCTTCATTGCCTGTAGATTCACTTTCTTCAGATACAGGAACCAATCTCATATCTTCAATCTTATTAGAATCTATTGTTCCAATAGCTATACCAGAAAGTGTAAGTCCAAGGTCACCTTTCTTTGTTGTATTCTTTTTTCTAAATTCCATTAGAATAGGAATAGCTCTATTCATTCCAAACTCTTTAACACCATATGCATCCATCAACATATCTTTATATCGACCAAGCTGAATATTATAAGCTCCTTGTTTGTACCAAGGAACATCATTTGCATTAGCAGATACACTCATGAACTTCCAGTCAAGTATATTTGCTTTACCATTCTCTTCTACAATCAAAAGGTCAATAGTTCCTGCTTCTCTTTCTTTAGCATCATATAATATTACCTCAGAGAAGACTAATGGGTTTTTACCTTTTTGAGAAAACTTAGCAATTAAATCTACATAGTATTGCTCTAGTTTATCATAAACTTCTTCATCTACAGAATTAATTATTCTAGGACGTGAATCTATCTTTATTTTTCTAGTTCCATCAGAGTTAAAATATCTTCCATGAATCTCTTCAAAGAAATGGTGATACTTGACACCAAGAGTTCTTTTAAACTCATTAAATTCTTTCTCAGACTCAGAAAAAGTTCTATCTCCAAATCTTTGTTTATACCAAGCTTTCACTCTATCTGTAACCCTTTTTACAAGTCTTTCTTCTGTACCATCTGGATTTTTAAATACATAATAGTTAGAAGCTTCTTCTGTATCCATTAATAATGGATCAGCTTTTACAGATGTAGGTTCTTCTCTTTTTTCAATACTATCTTTTGTATTCTGTATTCTTTTCTGTATTTCTATTTGTGCAGGAGATAACTTTTGAAAATAAACTCCTTCACCTTTAAATATAGCTGGAGCTGTTTTCATAAACTCTTTGAAATTAACCACATCTTGTGCACTACCTAACACATGTATTTGTGAAGCATCTCTAGCAACATATTGCGTTTCTAGACCTCCTAATGGATCTTTAATGTTTAATCCTATAATACCATCACCTTCCTTGTTACTTTCTGTTTCTGTGTAGTCTACACCATCTAGAACAACAGGGTTCTGTAAGTTAATAACAGCAGCAACTAATTGTGGATTAGCTTCTTCTTCAGGAGCATTTAACAATCTATTAGTAGCATCCCAATCAGCATATCTAGAAGCAGTTAAATCATCACTGAAATATACTCTTCCATCTCTAGGAGTTAATGATTCTAATTTAGTAGCAGAACCTGTCCCATGATAAACAATTTGCTTCACTTCACTATTAGGGAATATTCTATCTATATACATAGAGTATTGTTCCTGTGTTCCTATGTTTGCTAGTTCAGGATTTTGTTCAAATATATAATCAAGTCCTTCTTGCTTACGAGCATATGACATTCCTATATCTCCAGCAGCAATTTTAGATGCAGCTTGTTCAAATATATTAATATTAGATGCTTTGTACATTCCTCTAAACCAATCTAGAATAGTATTCCAAAAGTTTCTAACTATAGATCTATCAGTTTCATCTAATAGTTCTGGAAACTCTGTAGAGCCTTCTGATTGCTTAATAATAAGTTCAGCTATAAGTTTATCTACAGCTTCTTTTTTTATCTTTCTAATGTCTGGTTTACCATTAGGAAGTTGATAGTTAGGATCAGTCTTATATGCATCTAAGGTTTGTTGATATATCTTAAATCTAGTTATCTTAGATATCATCTCTGTGATAATCTTTGGATCTACTTGTTCAATCATTGCTGTAGCAACGTGAACAATCTCTTCTGTAAGGGCAACATCTTCTTTACCTTCAGCAATAGCTATTATTCCTTGTAAAAGATCAACAAGTGCATTAATATCTGTAGCTTTTACATCAGGATTACCTTTTAGATAATCAGAAAGAGCTTGCATTTTAACTCCCATATTAGAAGCCACTTGTTTTAATTTATCAAGTGTTTCTTTTGATGCTTTAGATACAGGCATTTCTGCTTTTTGAAATAATGTTAATTGTTCACCTTCTTGTTCTTGATCTAATATATCTTGATACTCTCTATCTTGACGTTCATCAATTTCTAATTCATGATTATAATAAAGATCAATTAGTTCTGAAGGAACATCAATTATTCTATCAATATAATCAACATCATTTTGAACAAATGAAACCACTTTAAAACCAAATTCATTATTGACAGATTTTGCAATCTCTCTCGCATCTGAAAATGATTTACCCATTGCTAAGTTAGTCTTCTCTTCAATAACGTTTGTAATGTTTTGTTTTATTTCAATTTTACAAGGCATATTTTTATTTTTTACAGGTTTTATTTGTTTTATCTATTTCAGGTAAACCTGGAGGATTATTTTTATTACTCACTTCTTCAGTGTTTATAACATCGTATGCAGCATATGGATCATATCCACTTTCATCATAAGATGCAGGTTCAAAATCATACTCATAACTATTATCAAACTCTTGTACATCTTTAATAGAAGTCTTTTCTACCTTTTCACTCTTCACCACTCCTTGTTTAAAAGCTTTATCAGTTACAGTTTTTTTACGTGTTCCTTTAAACAAATCAATGATATCTAAATTATCTACATCATTAACTTTAATGAATCCATTATCAATTGCAGATTGTTTATCAACATCATAGAACTCATTAGCTCTATATGAATCTCCCCAAGCATTGATAGCTTTGTATACATAGTATTCTACAAGTTCTCCATTTTTATTTGTATAACTATGGATAAAAGGAACATTGTTTTTATCTACCACTTTTCTGAACAATCCTTTTTTAATGAAAGAATAATCACCTTGTGCACGCATTTTTGATTTCTTCTGTG
>Ga0209353_10000108_pt1 | contig 48249 bp, 54 predicted proteins | sample LauGreSpBDMM15SD_2_FD_187561 | JGI IMG/M metagenome (GOLD analysis project Ga0209353, IMG submission 187561) | Freshwater lake microbial communities from Lake Michigan, USA - Sp13.BD.MM15.SD (SPAdes) (version 2) | ecosystem: Environmental > Aquatic > Freshwater > Lake | place: Lake Michigan... | reverse complement strand
ATATACATGTCCTTTGTGCAGATATAATTTGATTAATTCATTGCATCAAATTGGTCATAACTTTTATACTAATGTATATGGTAATGCTAATGGTAATACATATAATAATAATTGGGATGATTTATTTTTTAATATTTTAATGGATTATGAAGGGGCGTTTGGAGATGTAGAAATGGCTGGCGCAGAAGCAGGGGCAGGTGCAGAAGGAGCAGGTGCAGGTGCAGGTGCAGCAGAAGCAGCAGGTGCAGCAAGCGAAGCAGCCGGTGCAGCAGCAGGAGCAACAGGAGCCGCTAATACTAGTATCATAAGAGCTTATCTTATATATTATACTTCTTGACTGCAGTGTAAAAGCCAGTGCCTACAACGAAACCCAATGCGCTGCCGGCGGCCAATTGTTTAATAGAATGACGCCGTTTTACGTATCGCTGATATAAGGTTAAAGCGGTCTGAAGAGCGGCCACTGTAGTGAGTACTGGGTTTTGGAAATAAAGGGCGAGAAATGTAAGTTCAGAGACAACTGCTTGAGCGTGACCTGAGGGCATGCCGAAATTGCGATGGATGGTAAGATAATTTTTCCACGTAATTTTAGTATTTTTTATTTTATCGAATTCATCTTTATCATCATAGCTAGCTGGACGTGGGAATTTTAAGATATTCTTAATAACGACATTTAATAAATGACTCGCGAATTGCCATAAAAGGACAGCGATATAAAGATTTGGCTTACTGATGTTTTTTAAAAAGGCTAAGGATAGAATGATGAGAGCGAATAATGTATTTGGTCCTTGATAACCGATATTGGAGAGATATTTATTCATTTATTTATATATATCTCTCTATTTTTAATATATGGATTGTTTTACATATACTTGTTTTACATATACTTGTTTTACATATACTTGTTTTACATATACTTGTTTTACATATACTTGTTTTACATATACTTGTTTTACATATACTTTCTAGTCTTTCTCCTGCTTTTCCTTTTTCTACTGGTCTTGCTCTTTTTTCTTGTACTCTTTGTGCCACCACTAGAATTCATCTTATTGTAACGAGTTGGATATAGATGTTCTATGCATTTTTGTATGGTTGTATTACCCAATAAGAGAGATTCTTGATCATCCAGGCCGCCACTTTTTAATTTTTTGGCGATTTCAGATTCCTTATCGACTTTAAAAAGTCCTGTTGCGTCCGCCGATTCAAATGTTCGTAATAAATTATATAAAAACTTTGGAGTGTAATGTTGATTATCTACATAGTCTTCCAAATTGATAATGATATTAGCTAACAAAAGAAAATAAAAAGAATCATATTTTTTGAAATTCGATTGAGCGAGTTGTATTGATTCATCGCCTCGACGTGCTCCGACTTCACGTAACCATTCAAGAGAGAAATCATTTTTATTGGCTTTATATATTTTCAAAGAATTGGATAGAAACCGGTCTGTGTTTGTTTTAAAGGCCGCTATATCGCCTCTACAGAAACGAATCGGATGCGAACATTTAGAAAAATGCTCACTGTTTCTTTGATAACAAGCACTTGTTGCCTTATCATATCGACAAGGATTGGATTGACGATCAGATGCAAATTTTAAGCTCTTGGTTACATCTTCTATAAATTTTTTATCTAATGGTGATGAGGCCATTATATAATAGATATATATATATATAATGCGACAAACTAAGAGACAAAAGCTTATTTTAACTGGTAAGCGACCGACACGGAAAATGTCTCGTTATGGCGGCGGTGCTGGAAAGAGGAGAGAAACAATAGATATAAGTGCAACAATAGATATAAGTGCAATTGTACCGACTTTTCTACATATGCTCAATACGGTAAAATTATATCACTGGAATACGACGTCTTTTTCTACGCATAAAGCGACCGATGAATTATATAAGTCGTTAAATGAAAAGATTGATCATTTTGTAGAAGTAATGTTGGGTAAACGAGAGATGGGAGGCCGAGCTAAATTATTGAATGTTCCGATGATTAAATTGACTACCTACAGCAAAAATGAGGCATTTATAAAACAGGTTGAGCACTATAAAGCGTTTTTAATGGATTTATCCAAGTTTGATCCAGTAAAGCATGCGGATTTGTTGGCGATTCGAGATGAAATATTGGCGGACTTTAATCAGTTTTTGTATTTGCTGACATTGGGGGCATAGCCCCCACACCCCCAACTAAAAAGGATTGTATCTGCTACGCTTGCTCCTGCACTGTAAAATTAATTACAAGATGCGTTTACCAAATAATACAATAAATTATTATTATATTATTATACAATTTTTTACAAGGCAGGGGTCGTAGGGGACGGCTAGTCCCCTAACCTACTTGCACATATTAAACAACAGCCGGTTGTAGATATAGTTAATACCCAGCATGACAATCATGACGACAGAGTTGATTATAGTATACTTATTCTTTTTAAGGTCCTTGAAAAGAAAGATAAGAGTGATGAGAGATGTAATCATCAGAAAAAAATAGAAGATAGAGATACCATAAAATAAATCACAGTATTTCTTATTCATGGGCGCAAAAAGGCTATTGAAATCTTGGGCGAGCGACATATATAATTCCTTAATATTATTTTCCCTTAATATTACAGTTTTTTGGGTAGTTCTTTTGGGACCTTATGCATTGTTTTGACATAAAGAATATATAACAAACCTAATAAAAATAGTATACCAGGTATAACAATGCCCCAAGATCCATTCCCTATACCATATATTAGAGAAAGGACTTGCGCTGATAAATTCAAAATTACCCAAGTCCAGGGCAAACTGGTGGTATTATATGTTTCATAAATAGTTACCAATAATGAACTAAAGGAAATCAAACCCATTACACCGGCTACACCAATCAATGATTCATATTTGCCCATAATATATATTTATTAGAGAGATTATAATGAATTGTTCAATGTTGCTACATAGTATTACGCAAATTGTATATTATTGATGTACTGTGCCACCGCCGCGCCAAGCTTACCCCCGAGCCGCGAACCTAGCATTGCGACATAGCCGGGTGCAAGTTTTACCCCCGTTTGGTCCAAGCCGGAAATGAGTGACAAAACCAGATATGGGTAATGAAAAACGAGCATATATGCAGTGAAAATCGAGGGGAAATGCTGGATCTAACTTGGAGCCGAGCTTTATGTCGGCCAATGATTCGAGTTTCGATTGAAATTGTGATTTATAACCTTTGTAAATAAATATGAAGAGAGATGTTTTCAGATTTATTATTATATTCGAATACTTAATGCACTGTAGAATCGGGGCAAATGAACCGCCCCAGCTTATAGCCGAGCTTGGAACCGAGCTTTGCATAGATACTATAATTTACCCCTTTTCAACATAGCCGGAAATGAGTGACAAAACCAGATATGAGTTATGAAAAAAACAATCTCTCCGTCCATTAACCGCCCAAGCTTGTACCCTAGCTTTTATCAAACATCCATTTGGAAATAGATTGAACACTACCTTTAACCCTTTGAAAATAATTATGAAGAGAGATGTTTGCTAAAATTACAAGAATTAATGCATTCCAAAACTTTTAATGCTACTCTTGAATCTAAACTTTTATCCTATACTTGGGTACAAGCCTTGCACCCGAGACATATGGCCAAACATGCAAAAAAAAGGCCCTTTTCAATATAGCCGGATATCGGTAACAAAACCAGGCTGTGCTCATGAAAAAATAGCCTGATAAGCAGTGCTATTTTTTCTATATATATTAATACATGTTTTTATAGGATTTTATTATTTCGGTTCTTTTTTTATTTATTATTTTTTATATTTTTTGTATACAAATCTCTCTTCCTAATCTTCCTCCTCTGACAAAGGTACTATCTCTTTCCCGTTCCAAGTCCCGATCTGTTCTTGCGTATCTATATCGCACAAAGTCCCTGTACAATTGCAATCATCTATTTCGCATTTCGAGTTATCGCAGCTCTTGTAATAGGTTTTACCCTTATGGGTCCACTCTTTACACACATCCCCTTCATCTTCCTCTTCGGTTATTTCTTCCTCTTCTAATTCTTCCGGCTCCGGAGTTTTCTCTTTCACTACAACCGGTTCATTCTTCTTTTTCTTTTCTTTTACTACAACCGGTGCTACAACCGGTGCTACAACCGGTGCTACAACTTCTACTACAACCGCCGCTACAACTTCTACCGGAGCTGGGGCTGGGCTTGCCTCTTTCTTTTTTGTCACCTTTTTAACCTTTTTTTCTTCTACCGGTGCTGTAATAACCTCCGTAACAACTGGGGCTACAACTTCCACCGGAGCTGGGGCTGGGCTTGCCTCTTTCCTTTTTGTCACCTTTTTCACTTTCTTTTCTTCAACAGGTGTTGTAACTTCTACCGCAACTGGTGTTGCCTCCGCTGGGGCGGGTGTAGGGCTTGTCTCTTTCTTTTTTGTCACCTTTTTCACTTTCTTTTCCTCAACAGGTGTTGTAACTTCTACCACAACTGGTGTTGCATCCGCTGGGGCGGGTGTAGGGCTTGTCTCTTTCTTCTTTGTCACCTTTTTCACCTTCTTTTCCTCAACTACAATCGGTGCTGTAACAACCTCCGTAACAACTGGGGCTACAACTTCCACCGGAGCTGGGGCAGGGCTTGCCTCTTTCTTCTTTGAGACTTTTTTCGTTTTCTTTTCTTCAACTACAACCGGTGTTGTAACTTCCACCACGACAGGTGTAGCATCCGCACCCGACAACATTATCGCGCCTATCACGTCTTCCACCATCGCCGCTTTATTCACTATCTTCTTCGTCTTCTTCTCCGGTCGGCCACGGCTTGTTGCTTTTTCTGCCGGTTCCATATAGTTTAATGCCTCCTCCACATCAAAACCATACTTCTCTCCCAGCTTCTTTACTACTTCTTCCACTTGCTTCTTCCACATCTTCATTACTTGCGTTTCCATTTTTTAATTGCTTGTTCGTGTGTATGATACTCTCTTCTTTATTTTTTAAAAGTATTTCAATTTTTTTGGGGATTACACACCTTTTATGCTACTTTCTTTATGCCACTTTCAAAAAGGGGATGCTCCCCTTTGAAACCCCTATTTGAAAAAATTTTATACTTTCTTTTATATAATGAGTTTCAGTTTTAATTATCCTAATACATCTGGGTATATATTAGCAACCAGTTCAGTAGTAGATATTTCTGCAATTATTATTAATGGACCTATACCGGATGATACGATTTTTAAAATAAATCCTATATTACCCATCGGTTTAAATATAGATGCAAGCAATGGTACAATTTTAGGTAATACTACCTTTTCAAGTATATCTCCACTTAAAACATATACGGTTGATGCATCTGGTTCAACTACAGTAGTTAGCTCAACATTAAAAATATCCGTAAATTTTATACCTGTATTTTATTATATTCTCAGTCCATATATTTTAAAAGAAAATCAAACATACTATCCTACATCAGCACCATATGGACCTAGACCAACGACTTTAATTTCAAATATACCAGGTATAGTATATTCATTAATATCACCGTCTTCGCTACCATCAGGCATGGTTTTAGATAACACAACGGGTAATATTAGTGGAACACCTTCTGGCTTTTCATTACCAACTGTTTATACAGTTCGAGCAAATAATGGAGGAATCATTTATGATGCTTCTTTAAATATTAGTGTTCAAACATTACCGATTATTACATATCCAAAAAGTATTTATATTTTAATACAAGGTGTTCCCTTTTATACTGAACCGATAGCATACATCAATAATGGAGATGTGATATATGCTATCAGCGGCTGTAGTCTTCCTATAGGCCTTTCATTTGATAATAATACAGGAGCAATATCAGGAACACCATTATTACCAACAACATATCGTCAATATACTGTTTATATATCTAATACAATTGGTTCATCAACATTTAATCTGACTATTAATGTAATAAAAACTATTTTAGCTCCACTGGTTTTAGCAGACGATATTAATGCGGGTGCATGTTTAACTAATCCAGATGCAGCCATGAGGCGTAAAGCCGAAATTTTAAAATATAAAAACAACAGCGCTGGTTTTACAAAAAATCAAAATTGGTCATTAGCAGTTCAGGGTAAAGGACCATATGCAAAACGGGTATGGGCAAATCAAAATACGATTGGATCTAATCCAAATATAAGTGGATTACCTACACAAGGTACTACAATTATATGTAATTCAACTAGTGTCGTTTGTACACCAACATCTTCTAGTAATGTACCCGGACCAATTATGAACCTCTGTTATAATAGAAATATCCCTTTAATTGGTTACGGGCAGCCGAATCGTAGACGTGTCGATATAGGATTCAAATGGCCGCAGTATACTTGGCAGCCAGGAGACAATGGGTTTCCGGTTGGTAAAGCAGGAAATGGAAATGGTTAAGAAATGATTTAGAACTATTTTAAGTATTATATATATTACAATGTTCAAAGGCTTAACAAAATCTCTCTTAAAAGTTTTTTCTATACTATCACTCGTTCTCTCTAAACCGGTTACGACAATGCCTATTTTATATGGTACAAACTCTCTTCCTGTAGTAGTTCTACATGGCGTAGAAAGTTCGAGTGAAAAAATGGTACCTTTTTGTAATTGGCTTACCGCAAATTTCGATGTCAAAGTCTTTAATATTGAAATCGGTAATGGAGAAAAAACAAGTTTATATACACCCTTACCTAAACAGCTAGAGGAATTATGCGCAACCATTTATAAAATAGATGAATTAGAAGAGGGATTTAATTTTATTGGCATGTCGCAAGGCGGATTATTAGCTCGAGGTTATGTTGAACAATGTAACCTATATCCTGTCAAAAATCTGATTACACTCGTTACACCGCATGGTGGTGAATTTATTAAAACGATCACAACAAATTTTTATACAGATTTCTTCCAACAGCATCTATCAGTTGCTGGTTACTGGCGCAGTCCTTTAGATTTACCGGTATATTTATCCAAGTGCTCATATTTACCTATTTTAAATAATGAAATAGAGACGGATGAATCATCTGAGCAATTAGAACAAATAAGTAAACTTGAACATTTCATTATGATCTGGTCGTCTTATGATACCGTATTAAGTCCTCCAGAAAGCGGTAAATTTAGTTTCTACGATGAAGAGTTAAAGGTGATTAGTTTAGAAGAATCTGATTTGTATAAGAAAGATTTACTAGGACTTAAATATTTAAATGATAATGGTAAACTCAAAGCCTATGAAACCAATTGTTCCCATGTTGATCACAGAAATACGGTATGTTTTCCACAACTTTACCCTATTTTGAAACAATATCTATAACAATATTATCATAAAATTGAATAGTTAATAACATTTTAGGAGAATGGTATTAAATAAATAATAAAGATGCCTATGGATGAGAAATATATTTGCAAACAATGTGATGCGGTTTCATCAGAAGAAGAATTTTCAGCCTGTAGTCAGTGTAAACAAGCCCGATATTGTTCAGTCGCATGTCAGCGCATTCATTGGATCGAAGGCGGACATAAAGCCATATGCAATGGTCTTAAACGTGATAAGGAAATGATGACTTTTATAGATCTATTGAATGAAAAAATAGAAATATTATCTAGCCGAGTAGATGAATTAACTCTATCGAATTTGGCTTTATTGCATCGTGTATATGAATTAGAAAATGTAGAGAACAATGAAGAAGAAGAGAGAGATTATATCCGAGAAGCCAATATTGAATTATCCCGAACGGCGTACAGAGATTCCGAGCCTGAATATGCACCTGTTGAAGAAAACAGCGGTTATCAAAATAGAGATTGTTATGGATGTGAATTAATGATGAATGGTTATACTGGGATGATACACCCGAATCATCATAGTTGTATGCGTACTAGTAATTAATTATAATACATGAAAAAAAAATAATCCACATACCTTTGGATTATTTTTTCTAGAAATTATTACATTGATATATAATTTTTTTTGTAAAGTTTTGCAATTTTGTATTTTTTTTTTATATAATTTTGTACAAGTTTATTCTTCATATATATTTTTATTTAATTTCGATAATAGTACGAGAAATGTTGATCGGCTGCCTCCTGGCCGTAATGATGAACCATTTCGTGATAATCGCCTTCTCGGTCCCGAAAGGGCATAGTTTCTCCAGCACCATAAGTGCGATCATAAACAGCGGGCTCATTTATAATGGGATAATAGTCGTTATCGTATGTGTCTGTTTCTTCCGGGTAATAGTCTTCCTCGTCATAGACCGTATGTGCCCTGACGCACTTGCCCAAGTATTTTGGCAAAGGGATATAATCAGCGTTGCCGCGAATGGCGTCCGAATCGTACCCGTATGTGGGATTCAACTGATCATAATCATCTAATAATGCGTATTCGGCCACTGAGCCGGCAGTTAAGGCGGCTTCCATCAAAGAATATTCTTCGTCATCGTCTTCGTATTCTCCGTTTAAAACGTGTGCGGCTGTTTTTGCTGCTGTTTCGGCAGCCAATGCTTCCATAGAAGACACTTCGGCAGCCGGGGGATCTTTATTATCCCAGAAAGGGATTTCCAGTCCTTGCGTAATGCAAAAGTCCTGCAGGCGTTGAATGGCTTCGTTTTGTTTCTTGAATTCGGCTTTGGTTTCTTGATCTCGGAGTGTAACATGGTGAATCATAATACTCATAAGTGATTCCGTGTGGTAAATACGCTGTTCATCCTGGTTGCGTTGGCTTTCCAGTAAAAGCCAATACCAGGGTTCATCTATGACCACACGGGCTTCCTTGTTCGGATCCATAATGCGGGCCTGTAAGTTGCGGTTGGCTTCGGTATCAAACCAGGTAGTGAAATAAACATGTGCCGAGCGCATATAATCACCCCCGCCGATATGCTTGCGTTGCTTCTTTCGTTCTTTGGTAACCTTTTTCTTTATAATATCCACCCGGCTCACCTTGCCGATATTTTGTTTCAGGAATACTTCTTTAACCTTCTCCGGGGTTCCCCAAAAAGTATTCATGCGTGGAATATAAATCACCAGGTTATAGTTGAATGCTGTTGTTGCGGCCATTTTATAAGAGTTGCTTTGATTGCTTTAAGTGCGTTTGTGAATGTGATACTGTTAATTATTTTGTGGAAAAGTATTTCAATTTTTTCCATAAATGTTAAGAAATCGGTTTAAAAATAATTCCACTTTCAAAAATATACAATAAATTATAATATTTACATAATATATATTTTTTTGAAAATGTTGTTTAGATTTGCAAATAAAAAAGATAGCGATATAATTATGCAAGGGTTAAATGAAATAGAATATTATGAAAGAAATAATTCAAGTTTTTTTTCCGATAAAGACGGAACAATACAGCGAAAGCGCATACATGATGCAATTACTAATAATTCCATTATGATTGTTGAAGACGGATTATGCACAGATGATTCATCCAGCTCCGGCTCAGATGATTCGGACAGTGATTCCAAATCTGATTCCAGTGTAAGCACTGATTCAGGAATAACAATAGATAAACCCTTATTAAAAGGGCGAGTGATTGGTTTTATTTGGTTTACAATGACAAAAAAATGTTTTGTTGGCATTGATAATTGTGATTTTACGGATTCCTATGTGTATATCTCCTATGTGTGGGTAGATAAAACTATTAGAGGCAGAGGTATTGCCAAGAAGCTCTATTCAAAAGTAATTGAACATTGTAAAGCGAATAATGTGAAAAAAGTCTGGTTAGATATTCCCTTGAATAATAAGCAGTCAATAGATTTCCATAAGAAAATAGGTTTCGAACCGCAAACAACATTGTATTCTAAATGTATTTAAACTAACTTCATTCTCTCCACAATAAACATTCGTTTATACTTCTTCTTACCGTCAACAGTGTACCCATCAGATACTCTTTTTGGTGTCAATTTAAAACTCGAAGATCGCAGCACTTGCCGTATCAAATTAAGTAAGGGCCATCGCTGTGTTTTTTCTGCAGGCGCTTGTAAAGCAGTTAAGTAAGATGAAGAAAAAATATGTTTCAGTTCCGGTATTTTCTCTTTTAATTCTTTATAAATAGTGTCATTAAAGAACATCTCTCTCGGTATGAGTAGTCCATTCAAATCGTTTAAAGATTGACAATGTATATTACCTTTATTCAAGAAATCTATTATGATCTTCATATTATCAGGCTTTTCAGGCTGATCAGTCACGGCGGCTTCCATTAAATATATAATAATTATATATTTAATATATATTATGCCTCAACGAAAAACTAGAAAGCTAAAACGTGTCTTATTAAAACATTTTAAAGGCGGCAACACTGTAAAAATATGTAATAAATTCAAAGATAAAACGGTAAGAGGAACTCCTAAAAATTGGGCATATAAAAAATGCATTAAAAGTGGCGGCAAATGCAATACTTTACCTCCGGCAGGTTATGGCATGTATAAATATTTTTGTGATTAAATACCAAATTGCGGAATTGAATAAACGTCATCTGTCACTTTGACCCATTTGGCAATAATCGATGGATTTACTTTATTCGTCAAAATATCTTCCGGTTTATAGACATTATGATTGGCGTCGATATAATAGTTGATGCCTTTAATATCCTTCACCCATACTTCGACTTTGGCGTTCGGCTTTGGCATTTCTACATCACTCGTGACTATTCCATGAGGTGTCCCTTTGACATGTGTGCCGCAAAAATTCGTTGCGGTTTCCTTATATTCGCCGTCCGTTTTCTTACGACGGGTGCATTGTTCTCCATTGGCTCGTTTGGCAATACATAATTCAAATTGCGGTACAACATTCTTAATTCTCTTGCGTTTTTTAAAATCACTTTCACTCATTTGCATGCTATTATAGTCGTAAATAAACTGTAAGAACTCACCTGTGAGAACTGTGTGTTTATCTTTATTATCGACAATGCTGACATTTTGTGATGTTAGCCATTTATTAATATCGTTCTTAAAAGCCACTTGATACTGCTCTATCTTTTGATTGATATGTTTCTCCATGATTGTTTAGGTGTGTATATTATAATAAATTATGTTTAAGTCTCTTTCAATTTTTCAGATTAATCAAATGCTAGGAGCTATTGGTTTAATAGGTATTTGCACTTCATCTTCAAAAATATTTTTTCTTTGATACGGTAGGATCGCATTAAATAAAGCTAAAGCAATAAACCAGAACAAATAATTTCCATATACTTCAAATTTTATGTCAAAGAAATGAAAAATAACAATTGCTACTGGCGTTATAATTGTAATAAAAAGTAACGTGTATATTAAGAATGTAAAATATTTCATATATATATTTAATGCATTTAATAAAAATATTTAAATGCATTATTTGAATCAACTATAACGTTAACACATATTTACCATATGGATTTTTCTATATTTGATGATAAAGTATCGACAACAATGAATGTTTTTTTGGTTATAGCCAATATAATTAATTTTGTATATAATATTCCGCAATGCGTGAAAACTTATAAAACAAAATCTACAAAAGATTTTAGTAGTACATTTTTATTTTTGCGTGCCATTGGCACGGTCATTTGGCTAGCTTATTCAATTGAAATAAAGGCTTTTCTTTTCATAATAGCCAATATAGTTTCATTAATTTCATCAATCTTTATTAGTTATTATAAGGTAATTGAACTCTACAGGGATTATAAAGAAAATAAAAAATATCTAGTTGCACCAGAAGATGATATTGAATTGCAATAAGGGGCTGTGCCCCTTCAACCCCCAATAGGCTGTGCCCCTTCAACACCCATTGGGCTATGCCCCTTCAACACCCATTGGGCTGTGCCCTTCAACCCCCATTGGGCTCTGCCCCTTCAACACCATATTAAATAACTGTATGCTGTGCATAACTCTTTATTAAATAATAATGCATGTCCTTATTATTGTATACTATAGAATCAAAATTATTGAAATCATCATTAAGAAGACCTGTTCTTTTCAAGAAAAGCACTGCTCGCATTATACTGTCAGTAGTATATTTTATATCAAAGTAATAACATTTCTCATATTTCTCAATCCGTTTCTCTCTGAATATGTCATTATTTGTATTATAGTATCCAATGACAGGCGTTTCATATATCTTATCATCTTCATTTGTTAACTGTAATAATTCTGGATTATTAATAAAAAAATATATAACATTCAAAGCGATAGGAATATTCATGACGGATTTTAAATTTACCAATTCATGTATGGTCACCCAATAATAATCAGAAGGCAATGAAAAATCATGACACTTATTAATTGGAGAGATATATTTCAAAAAAAGTATATTATTTGTAGCCGTTTCTGTAAAACCAACATAAGATATCTCTGTATTATTATCGCTTTGTTTTAATGCATTATACATATAATCTACCGCTTCTTCTGTCAAATTTTCATTATATTTTCCTCCATCAAAAGAATGCATTGTTATTAACTGTAATTCATTACCGACTTTTACTCTATGTAGTAAATAAAGAAGAAATGGCGACAATCCTTCTGTTACAATTTGAAACAAACAAATCAACAAAGTTTTTGAACTTTTAAATACAGGAGATTCTAAATAATTCGGTACATCAATGATCGCCAAATTATTTTTGTTTTTATTATCTATTTGGTCATCGTCTATTTCTTCATCATGTTCTTTTTTTTCTTTATATATTTCATAAGTATCTGAACTACTCTTCATTACCAATTGATCAAGACGAGTTATTTGTTTAAATTTATTCTTGATTTGTTCCTTAGTTTTATTTTTCAACATTATTATATCTCTCCTTATATATTTTTTGGCGGTTTATGCCGAATGCCTTCCTTTACATTTGTCGGCCTATTCTCCAAAATGTATTTGACAATATCATCCGTCGGAACATTCGGATTCTTTTCAAAATATTTCTCCAAACATTCCATTAAATGCTGTTTATTAATTGGCTTTTTCACGTTACTCTGTGTATACATTATTTTCCCTTCACTAATATCAAAACAATCAATCTCATTTGCTTTCATAGTCTGCATCAAGGTACTAGCGTAATCATTTTTCTTCTTCTTTCGATCTTTCAGTTCCTTTTGTAACACTTGTATTTCTTTATCAATTTGCAACCAACCTTTAATATTTTGTGCCAGTTTTTCTTTATTAGATGCCATTTACATACTAATATAAAAAATATTTATATTTAAACAATATATATTAATTAATATATCGTTTTAAAAATGAGCCGTGTTGAACAAATGAAACAAATACAAAGTACTGCTCTAGATTTGTTTACAAAGAAGAATATAGATTATGGCGACGCCTTTGCCAAGTATGGTGTAATCGGTGTATTGATGCGAATAGAAGATAAAATACAGAGATCGTTATCGATTACAAAGAACGGCGTAAATTTAATAAATGACGAAGGTATCAAAGATACATTATTAGATTTACATAATTATGCGGCAATGGCGCTCATGTTATTAGAGGAAAAATAACGGTTTATATAATACTATCATTTATTGTATTATATATATTACACCATTCCGGATACATATTTAAAGGAATATTTGAAGAATCAAACCCATTTACAAATTTGACATAAGGATAAGGCATATAAATATATTCCTTACGCTTATTTTTCTGAAATAAACTTCCCATATAACTTAAGGTTGAATTAGAACAAATTGATCCACAACACGAAGACATTATAAATAATGTATCAATATCATTATTTGTTTTATCCTGGATAATATATTGACTTTTATTTATATTGAAATCTTCTATGTAATTAGACAATTTTTCATCGTATTGATTTGTGCATATATAAAACTTGGCATCTCTATTCAAACTTAATAGTTTATTAATGCAATAATTATAATATTTGTTCAAACTTATCTGATACATATCCATTTTTAAATAGTCACCTAATCGAATATGAATAAAATAAGTACTTGTAAAATCAGTTTCTAATAATTTTTTATCAGTTGGAATTATATTTATATTATTAAATATTGTATTATCCTCTATAGTTGGTATATAATTATAATTGATAAAATATCCTTTCAACACTGTATTATTATATATATTTAAACAATCTGTTATTTTTTCTGTATACATGAAGCTATCATTCTTTCCTTCATAGAAATAATAAAAATGATCAACATGTAGTATTTGGTCTTCTATTAATATCTCAGGGAAAAGGGTTTTTATAGTAGATAGTGTAGTTTCAATATTATTTTGTTGATGATAATTTGGAATTATTAGGCTTTTATTTAAAACTACATTTTTATTATACAATGCAGCATATTTCATTGCACATGCTAATTGGAATAATTGATTACCTAATCCACCCATTAAAACAATATATATTTCATTAAAATGTTTAACATTATGATATGACATAGTCTGGCTATTATGAATACTATTACTATATAGATTCGACACACTAGGCATCATATTATATCTACTTAAATGATAACCAACCATAACATCTTCATATGTAATCATAATAATGTTATTAACTTCCTCTCTAAAACATTTAATTGCATTTTGATTCAAATAATATAATGGGCCGCCGCAATATCTTAGTGGATATTTACGTGATCTATTAATGATAAAATATTTAGTTGTTTGTATTAAATGTCCGCTGTAAATAATATTTATAGTTTTATTATCTCTAATAAAATTACGAATATTATTTAAATTTACAATGACATCATCATCACATTTAAATAATCCTTTAATAGTTGGAAATTCCTTATTTATGGTTTGAAGAAGTATTAATGTTTTCATATTTAAATGTTCATAATTATCGTTTACTTTCAATGCAATGTATTTGTCATCTATTAATTTATATTTGTTAGATAAACTATCGTCGCCATAAATAATATATATTTTACAGTGTTCTATTTGATCATATATTTTATCATATAATTTATTTGCTTTATCAATATTCTTCTTACAAGAATAGATTATAAAAATATAATCATCCATTAATTATATTTTTATGAGAGTTTTTATATTACATAAATAAACGTTTCACTAAATCTTTTTTAACACCGCCGACTTTTAATCCTTTTTCTCTCAACATTTGTTTCAATTCGATTACACTCTTTTCTTTACTTAATTGATCCATTGCAGCGGTCCAAAGTTCCTCATTTAATATTGATTCTGCTGTAATGATTTCCACTTCGCTTGAACCTTTTATATGATGCTGATGTTTCATACAAAAAATGCCCTCTTCATTAGTAATACCTCCTCTACCACATTTCATACCCTTTCTTCCGCCCATTTTCAGAATAAAAGAACACTCCGGAGCAGGCAAACATTTATCAGGCGGATAATTGATACCATATACTTTTTTTACAGTCGGTAAAGGAATAAAAGGCATAAGTTTATTAGATAACTCACGACAATAAGGACATGTAATATTTTTATTATTATTATGTAAGCGTAATTCAGTATAAAGAGGCAAATAATTAAAGGAATGATTACAAGGCAGTGTAACAGAATTGTAAGTCAAAGGTAAATGAGAAATCATGCATTTATTATCATTCGATGTATCAATAATAGCATAATTTTTCTCATTTAATTCCTTGAAAAAATCGAAATCGCCTTCTATAATATAATTCATATGTATATATATAATTTGTCTTTATATATAAATGAAGAAAAAGGATTGGGGGAATGCTGTATGGTTATTATTCCATACTTTAGCTGAAAAATTAAAGGAGGAACATAAGGGTGAAATAAATGCATTGTTAACACATATTACAAATATATGTGGAAATCTACCCTGCCCTGATTGTCAACAACATGCCTCACGTGTAATGACGAGCGTAAATAGAGCAAATATTGCTTCATCTAGACAATCGCTTATTGATTTTTTGTGGAGTTTTCATAATAGTGTAAATCAACGCACTAAAACAGCTTTTTATCCCAAAGAATCATTAGAAATATATAAGAGTGCTAATACACAAAATGTTATCAAAAATTTTATTACAATTATGAGCGCTACTTCAAATAATTCTAGAACTATGTTGAATGGATTTCATCGGAATTTATATATGAAACAATTCATTGAATATATAAAAACAAATTTGTACAAGTACAATCCCTAAGCAATATTAAGTTACATTACCTGATATTAATTGACCATTTTTATAAACAGAGCATTTGAAGGTCTGTTTTGTTGGTTTAGAACAAACAACGCTATCACTTCTTAACTCGTCAAAATACATTAAAGCATCAAATCCTGCACCATGAAATAAAATATACCATACGGTTCCTAATAGAAATCCAACTAAACCGCCTAAAACTGCTCCAGCATATGTCGTGCATTTATTTTGAACTTTAGTTAATATATCTATACCCAATAAACATAATAAGAATCCTAATACTGCATAATTCATTTGATTATTGTATTTCATTGGCAAAACTAGATAAGCAACCGTAAATGCTATTATTAAACTACTTGGATAAGGGCTGTTATATTGTGACACGTGTGGAATATCAAATATACTGCACGAAAATGCCTCATTTTCATCTCTACCACTGCCGATGAGATTCATAAAAAATATATTAAAAAGTGATGCTATTAATAACCCGGCAAGATATACTAAACCTTTTAAGTTCTGATTAAAGAGTGATGACATAAACATAAAAAATACCAAAAGTGTGGGTGATATAAATGAAAAAAATTGCAATACATTTGATAGAGTTAATTCAATAGCCATATTATATATTATCTATATAATATCGTATTAATCAAAATATGAAATTATAGGTATAATATCGTATTAATCAAAATATGAAATTATAGGTATAATATCGTATTAATCAAATAAAAATTAAAGACATGACTTCATCTATTGTTTCAACCGGAATAAAATGTATATCCTTTATTATGATTTTGTCACCATATTTTTCCATAAATTCATCAAAATCTTTTTTATTTTCATTTGGATAAATAAATGTTTTCACACCGGCTCTGATACCGCCTAATATTTTCAAATCCAGACCTCCGATCGCCGTAACCCTTCCTTGTAAGCATATTTCGCCTGTAATGGCTATATCATTTTTAATCCTTTTCCCTGTAAATAAGCTATATATTACCATCGTAATGGCAGTCCCAGCCGAAGGGCCGTCTTTCGGTGTTGCACCTTCCGGTACATGAATATGTAAACCTTGATTCTTATTCTTTTCCATCTCTCCTTGTAATTTTACTGATTGTTCAGTATCATGTCTCGATAACAAAGACCAAGCTAAACTTTTAGCCACAGTCATGCTCTCTTTCATGACATCACCTTGCATACCGGTTAATTTTAAATCTAGAAAGGTTCCTGTAGGAAAAAACGAGGCTTCAATTGGAAGAATACCTCCTTTACCTGCCGAATTAGCCCACATACCATTTATAACGCCGACCGCAGGTAAAGGATGTATTTTTACAAAGTTTATCTCTCGTCGTTCTTTCAAATATTTATTTTTAATATCATCCGCCGTAATAATAATCGGTAATTCTATTTCTACATCAATATCATTTTTAAGGGTAGAGAGATTTATTTCGCCAACAATTTCAAACATTAATTCTTTCAATTTACGTACACCCGGCTCCGCAGTATAATTTTCAATAATATATTCAATCACCTCATCGCTTAATTCAATCATATCAATCAAACCCATTTTTTTATATATTTCAGGTAAAATGAACTTGCGAGAAATCACTAATTTATCCGCATTTGTCAAATGTTCAAATTTAATACGATGTATCCGATCCAATAAGATTCTGTCAATCAATTCCACATCATTATAAGAGAAGATAAACAAGGCCTTAGAGAGATTCAAATTTATCCCGTTGAAATATTTATCCTGAAACGTATCATTCTGAGTTTGGTCTATCAAATGTGTTAATATACCAATAATTTCCTTACCATTCTCCGTCTTACTGACCTTATCTAATTCATCAATAAAAATAATCGGGTTCATGATTTTCGTATCCATTAATATATCTACGATGCGTCCCCAAGTGGAACCAACATAAGTATAATTATGACCATCTAAGGTACTAGAATTAGCAGAGCCACCCATAGCAATAAAAGCGAATGGCCTGGCTACTCCGGAATCATCTTTTAAACAATTTGCGATACCATTTTTTGCCAAAGAGGTCTTACCTACACCTGGTGGTCCTTCGAATCCAAAGCAATAGCCAGTTAAATCGCCGTTAATCCATTGTCCGATAATACGTTCAATCTGCCGTTTCGCTTTCGTATGACCATAGACCGATTCATTTAAGGTATCGGCCATGTTTTTCATATATGTATTGATCGTGCTTATTTTCTTTTCAATGCCTAATAAACTTTTATCAAAATCATTGAGCAATGGTACAAACTCATCTACTTTATTCAGTTTCACTAACTGATCTATGTTTCCGACTATTTCATGACGTAATTGAGGTAATGTCTTTCCTTTGTAGCTGATTTTTGGCAATGGGTTTATATGTGCATTTAAAATAGTAAATAAATTGATATAACTATGTACAGCATTTGTTTTATTCATCATAGCAACTTCATTTTTTATCTCGGATAGAAGAAAGGTCTGAAATACTGGTTTATAACTATTTCTCAAAGAGGATAAGTATTTATATATTTCTATACCGGTATAGGTGGGTTTAATAGGAAAATGTAAGCTTGTTTGTGACTTAATATGTACAGGCGAATTACTTATAGCTGTAATTAATTTATTAAACATTGTAATTATATCAGGCATAATACGCAGGATTTGTTCTTCTTTATAAATACCAAACGGTATTTTGAGTAATCCATCTAAAAATTGCATCGCCTTAGATCCGGAACCAGTATCTTCTGCCTTTAGTTTTACTTCCTTTAATTTTACCATAGCCTTTTCTTTTACTACATCATCAGTTTTCATCAAGCATATTCGCTGTTCTAATGATATTTTTGTATTATCTATTTTTGACAATTTATTTGTATAAGTAATAATATGTTTCATGGCTTCACGGAAGTATTTCTTTATCATAAAAGGTAAGCTATCATAAATAGTCGTCTGTTCATAAGTATCTACCAAGCCATGAACGTCATTCGATAATAAATCATATAGTAAATAGGCCAAATAATGACTTTCATTCTCTCCTGAATTCACTAATAAAGTGATCAAGGTCTTCCGTTTATCCATTATTTCTTGTTCAGTAAATTCATTAATGACTTGCAGTAAAGATTTTTTATTAATATTATTCACAAAATCTTCAATAAAGGCAATATATTTTTCTAGTAAAACTGTTGGTGAAAAAGCTAACAAATCTTTTAAAGTAAGACATTTAATATATCGTTCATAGGATTTTTCCAGGTAATAAGGGTGATCTATGGGTCTGCTAGAATTTAACTGTTCCAATCTCTCTTGAATATTTTTATCATCAACCAAATCAATTAATACATCTTCCATAATTCCATACACAATGATGGTGTGCTGTTTCTCCATATTATGTATCGCAATTTTCATACCGTAGATACGATTTTGAAAATTGATATTATTATTATCAATGTCAAAGCATTCAAAATTATCCGCTGTTTTGATTATTTTCTCCTCGTTATTCATATATTTTCCCATTTTCTTCCAATCTACAATTTTATAGCGCATAGGACTAAAGTAGCTGTTTAATAGGTTATATTTTTCCAAGTATTTCTCTTCTATTGTATACTTGCGGCCAATGCAAATTTTAATCAAATTATCTAATGTATCACAGCCGTATAAACTAATTAATGTAGATATGTCTTCAATAATAGCTTGTAGTTCATTAATATTAGCATCTGCATTAGCATTAGCATCTGCATTAGCATTAGCATCTGCATTAGCATCAGCATCAGCATCAGCATCAGCATCAGCATCTGCATTAGCATTAGCAATGGTATCAGACAATTTCTTCAATTTAAAATAAATGCTTTCTGCAAATATGACACAAGAATTTAAATCATTTATTTCTAAAAACCCTGACGTTTTATAAAATTGGTTCTTTCTTATAACATTTTTTACTATTTCACGTAAATTAACAATCTTATTTATAAGATTTATTTTCAAAATGCTATCCATATTTATATTATATAGATAATCAAAATTCATATAAAGACTTATTACCTAATATTAATAACCAGCAAACCATAAATGGGCATACCGAGCTATTTTTCGCATATTGTTCGGCAGCATCGAAAGATAATCAAACCGATTAATTTTACTGACAGTCCAAAAATTAATAATTTATATTTGGACTGTAATTCGTTTATTTATGAAGCCCATCATACCCTTACCAGTAAAGGCGAGGAATTGAAAATTAAGACTGATAAAGATATCAAGGCTTATGAAAATAATATCATTAAATCGGTCTGCGATAGCTTAATCAAGTATATTCATCAATTAAAACCTAATAAACGATTATTCATTGCTTTCGACGGTGTCGCTCCGATGGCTAAATTAAATCAACAGCGTAATAGGCGATATATGTCGGCCTTTCAAGCCAAATTGGATAAGGATACGAATACTCATACGGATACGAATGACATATATAAATGGAATACCTCTGCAATTACACCTGGTACCGATTTTATGTGTGAATTAGGGAACAGTATTACCAAAAGGTTTATTAACCCAAGTGAATTTGGCTTAGAAGCAATTATTGTTTCAACCTCAGACGATCACGGTGAAGGCGAGCATAAGATATATGAGTATATAAGGGCGGACGCCGCCTACCATAAAGACACTTATACAGTTATTTATGGTCTAGACGCTGACTTGATTATGTTAACATTGAATCATTTACATATTTCCGAGAACATGTATTTATTTCGTGAAACACCCGAATTCATTAAGAATATTGATAAAACTCTGAATCCGAATGAAACATATTTATTAGATATACCGCTCTTTGCTAAGACGATTATCAAGGAACTATCGATTGATGATGCTGAAAAGGATATTGAAACCATTTCTTTAAAAAACGATGCCTTATTTGATTATATTTTCCTCTGTTTTTTCTTAGGGAATGATTTTTTACCGCACTTTCCGGCCTTGAATATTCGAACGAATGGTATTAATCGTCTCATTGATGGGTATAAGACCGTTTTTACAAAGAAAGACGAGACTTTAACCAAAGATCGTGTCATTGTCTGGAAAAACGTGCGGAAATTAATAGACTATTTGGCTAAGAATGAATTAGCTTATATTAAAGAAGAATACGTTCATAGAGAGAAATTGAGTAAAAGAACTCTCTATGAAGAAAAAGGAAAAATGATGTCTAAGACCGCTTTTGATGAAAATTTACTCTTACCTGTTAAAGAACGGCCTATTGAAATCTATATCAACCCGAACGAAGCCGGTTGGGAAACGAGATATTATAAAGCTCTGTTTCATAGTAAAATAGATGACAATAAAAGGAAAGAAATTTCATTGAATTATCTAGAAGGTCTCGAATGGACGATGAAATATTACTCCGCCGGTTGTGCAGACTGGCGTTGGACTTATAATTACCATTATCCGCCTTTACTAGTTGATTTAATTAAACATGTGCCTTATTTCCCTACGGAATTTGTGCCACTGAAGCAGGAAAATCCGGTCGCACAGCTTGTACAATTGAGCTATGTCTTACCGCCAAGTAGTATGAACTTATTACCGCCAACTTTACGAATTAAACTCTTAAAAGAGGAACCTGATTGGTATGTAGGTAATTATGTTTTCCTCTGGTCATTCTGTAAGTTTTTCTGGGAAGCACATGTCGATTTACCGAAGATTGATATTGAACGATTGGAAAAAATTGTTTCGGGTTAAACTACTTATGCTTACGAGTTTTCTTATGCTTGCGAGTACCTTTTCGTCCACCTTTTTTTGATGCACTTTTTGAGGTCTTGTGAGATTCTTTTATATAAATAGAATGTTTACTTTTATCAAACTCAAAACAAGTATCTCTATCCTCGCCAGAAGGACTATTACCAATAATATAAAAGGTATGTGGTAATGTTTTTGTAATATCGGTAAAACTTCCTTTTATCTCACTTACAGAGAATTTACCGCAGGTATTAATACTATGATGTTTTTTTTCTCTAGAGCCTAATAAATTGCTAAAATAAGAAGACATTTATATATTATGCTTATAAATTAATATTTATAACTATATAAATATTTATCATTAATGACTAATATATAATGGCTGCTGCAACACCAATAAAAACAATTATTACTGAATTAGATGTTCCGCAGCTCCAGACACTACAAGCCGAAATGACCAAACAAGTCTTAGTCATTAAGTTTGGAGCCGAGTGGTGTGGGCCCTGTAAGAAAATCGCACCTAATTTCCACGATTATATTGCAAAGGCTCCGGAGAATGTTATATTTGCCGATATTGATGTTGATGAAAATATGGATCTCTATATGGCTCTAAAGAAACAGAAAATGGTGAATGGCATTCCAGTCTTTTTGGCTTATTATAGTGACAACAGGAGACGTGATAAATGGTTTATACCTGATGATTCGGTTGTCGGAGCTGATTTAAAGGCTGTTGCAGAATTCTTTGGTCGGTGTAGTAAGAAAGCTTTTGAATTTAATTAATATATTTCATCTTATGCCAGTTTCAAGCTCTTACATCGATCTACTAACATCGCTTCTTGTACTAAACTGCTTTTAATTCCTTCTACTCGTTCTTTCAAGGCTTTTATTTTCGCCTTATCATTTTTGCTGGCACTTTTTTCACCTAGAAGACTTTTCAGATGTTCTAATTCGTCTTTAATGTCGTCCATCGCTTCTTGTAATTCGTCTTCCATTTCCCGTTTTGCTTCCGCAACGCATCGGGCTTTTTCCGCTTTATTTTTCACTGTTTTACAGCGAGCCGAATGTTCTTTAAACGTCTCTTTAATACGTTTCTTTGCGGTCTGCATATTGGTTTTCAAAACTTTAATTCGTTGTTTATTTGCAAGTAACTGGGCTTTTGACGTCAATCGTTCGGTTGCTTTGGCATTCTTATCTTCTTTCGTATTAGACATAATCTTATCAACAAATTCTTTGCGTAATTCTTCGTCCGGTATTTGTGACATGATCGTCGGCACTTCAATCATAATCGGTTGAGCGAATTGTGTCGGATCTTGTTCACGATTTAAATAACTAATATAACCGCTCAATTTATCGGCCAGTTTCTTCGAGCCCTCTTCTGTCAATATATTATCATCGTTCATATACTTCCGTTTAAACTCTTTAATGTCAGTGGTGATTCTCTCTGCCGGATCATCTTTGCATAAATTAATGAGTTTAAACAATTCAATCGGGCTATTGGTGAAAGGAGTTGCTGTCATTATGAGCAGTTTGGCCGAATCTTTACCGGAGACTTGGTAACTCTTTTGCACTAGACGTTCCATAATGTCCATATCTGGCCGCTCCGACGCCTTTAAATCGCCGCCATAGAGTTTATGGGCTTCATCGATAATAATCAGCGTTTTTTTCAGAATATCGGTTTTACCATTACGTTCGATTAATTTGTCCATATACACGTTGTGTGCACCCGGTGTCAATAAGTTACTGAACGTTTTATAACTGATCGGTTCAATCCAGCTTTTGCTCAAAAGGCGTTTCCGTTGGGCTGGGTCAGAAGGGATTTGTAAGCCGTCTCGCTTCATCCGCTCGGCTAAAATAATATGACATACGTCGTCAAACATGTTCTTATAGACATCAATTTTCAAAGTGTTGCGAGTTACCCATAAAATTGTATAACCTTCTTTTTCAAATGATGATGTCGCAGTTGCAATTGCTGTACAGGTCTTACCCGTACCTACGCTCTGAAATAATAATAATCCTTTGTAAGGTGACTGCGGGGTAAAAAAAGTCCGGACAAAATCTTGGGTCGGATTTAATTTCATAATTCGTGAAGCGCCACCGACCTTAGTCTTTGCCGCCGCCGGGTCTACGCATTTATTTTCTACGACGATTTCGTCCCATGTAAAATTCGCTCCATAATTTGTTTTAATGAAATCCCTCATTTGTGTAAAATTAAGTTTATTTGGTGGTGGACCAGGTGCTTTCATTTTTAGTTTCGGGTCTGTATGCCCTTTGTATTCTTCTATAGCATATTCAATCTCTTCAATGGGTTCTACATAAGGGACTAGGTCTAATTGTTGCATGACTTCGTTGGCAATTTTTAAAGAAGAGGCCGATTTAGCCTTCGGCGACGATTTTGGCGTCGATTTAGCCTTTGATTTACTCTGTATAGGCGTCTTAGTTCGATTAAGAATCTTTCGGGTTTTTGCCGACGACTTTCTTATAGGAGTAAGACTCTTGATTTTTTTTGCCGAAGAGCTACTGCGTTTTGCCGAAGAGCTACTGCGTTTTGCCGAAGAGCTACTACGTTTTGCCGAAAAGCTACTACGTTCTGCCGAGCTACTACTTTTCGGCAATATTTCCATATATTCATCATCATTTCCTATATACATATATTCATCATCTTCCTCATTTCCTATATCCATATAATCATCTTCTTCCTCTTTCTCTTCTTCCCTTTTTGGCGGTGTTTTTTCTTTAACTGTCTTTTTCTTCATTCTCCTAGAAACCATATCAGGGACCATCGCCGCCCGATTAGCCCATTCAGCATTCACTTGCTGACAATACTCGGGATTTCGTTTCATATAAGCACATAAATAATTGCGCATATGTTTTGACGGCAGTTGCTTTCTGTCGTGCTTATATTTCAAATATACTTTCAAAAGAAAACCTACGGTCGCCGGTATATCATTTGTTGAACGCAGACCACATTTCCCGGCACATTTAATTTCGTCAATATCTTTAAAAGCTCGGCGAGCACCTCCACTTGTTCCATTTTCTAATTGCCCTAACCCTTGTTGTGTGACATCATATAAATAAGTCACATCGTGGATCCGATGGATATTTGACGTCAAGCCAAAATCCACTGAGAAAACTGGTGCCAATTTATACAACTGTTCCGCCAGACGGGTCATAGTTCGATCAAATTCACTATATAATAATGCCGCATCCTTAAACTTTGTCGTATTTTTAAAGATATATTTATCTTCTTCAGGATTTTCTAGCAGATTTGGGTCGCTTGCTTGATACATATCTTTGAATTCTTCTGGTACCGCAATATAATAATTATACACATATAAAGGCCAGCCCACATTCGGTTCAAAATTCAAGCCTTTTTGCCCACACGTGCGGGTCGCACGGCCAATCGTTTGTTTCAAATCAGCTATTGTCATGGACGGTTCAAATATATGTACATATTTCACATCAAATAAATCGATACCTTCTTTAAACCCGCTATCCAATATAATAAATCGCATATCTTCACCCTGAATATTATTCGGTCGTTTATTATAGGTTTGTAAGACTTCTTTCTTGAATTTTTGGGTAAAATCTGTGCTGAAAATGGCCGATGAAGACAAGAGACCGAATGATTTATTCAAGCCATCTGCTCCGGATTGTAACAAAGTCATTTTCAAGGCTTTCTGGCCAGGAACCGCACGAGTGGAAATCAAATTCTTATATCCTTTGGCGACAAAAGCCGAGGCTAATATTTTTGCCCCGTATCCTTCTTCTTTCACATCAGAGAAAATGAAATGCTTGAATAATTGACCGTGTGTTTCTAAATCATTCGCGTCGACTTGTTCGATGATTTGAAAAAGCTGCTCTAATTTCGGTGAGGCATTATGCATAGCGGCTTCGACAGAGGCAGGGTCAAACTTTTTACTGTCAAATTTATGCTGGGGTAACATTTTACTCCAGTTTTCGGTTTGCCGCATACAATTATAAATCTTTTTGCGTTTTTTCAGTAAAAAAGCTTTACTTGATTTATTTACTAATGGGCTGCTTCTCTGACCACTGCTTCTCTGACTGCTGCTTCTGAGACTATTACTTCTCTGACGTCTGCTACTGCTGCGCTGGCTGCTACTGCTGCGCATGCTACTTCTTTGGCTACTGCGCATGCTACTTCTGCGACTGCTACTTCTCTCACTATTTTCATTCACAGTTGGCTCACACCATATACGATTACTATAGCAGTTTGTCACTTTTTTAAATAAAGCAGGGTCAACCTCACCGCCTCTATCTGGGTGATTTTTTAGTAACCATTGACGAGCTTCGGCTTGACTATTTATACCCATCTCGCACATAAATTCTTGACAGTAAGCAATATCTGCCATTATACTATATATAAATAATATATATTTATTATATAATGCCTGTTCCTACAAATAAACCGTTCTATTCTAGTCTAATTCTACCGCTATATACCAATAATGCCCAAGTCTATTACAAAAAAGGCACTTTATCTTGGTCGGTCGGCTCTACCGTTCGCAATTCAGGGGCTGTTAGCAAAAGGACCTGAATTCTTGTATATTTATAAAAGCGTATTTGCTAATATATAAAAATGAATATCTATGTATAATAATGGATATTGATTTAAATATCGAAAATTATGATTTGAATGATTTATTAGAGTTGTTTAAATTAGATTTTGATTTTATTACCGAAGATTTGAAACGGGTTAAGAAAACTGTTATGCAAACACATCCGGACAAGTCAGGATTAGACAAGAAATATTTCCTCTTTTTCACTTCCGCCTATAAAATCATCTTCTCCATTCACGAATTTAGACACAAAAGTTCTAACAAACAATCTACCGAGTATACGGTTGAAAAGGACGAAGAAAAAGAACTGCTACTGAAGAAAATGCAAAAACAGCCTAATTTCAACAAACTCTTTAACGAACTTTTCGAAAAACATCGGATCAAGGACGATGAAAACGAGACTGGCTATGGCGATTGGCTGAAATCCGAAGATAATATGGACAGTCGCACTACGACAATGAGTCAAATGAACGCCTCTTTTGAACAGAAGAAGAGAGAAGTTAGAGACTTGGTCCCGTTTCAAGAGATTGAAGAAGCTGGAGGCTCCGGAGCAGGGCATTTCGATTTGACGAGAGAAAAACCGACCTATTATTCCTCATCTCTCTTTAGTAATTTACAGTACGAGGATTTGAAGAAAGCACATGTAGAAAGTGTCGTGCCAGTCACACAAGAAGATTATTTGGCGAGACCGAAATATAAAAGTGTATTGGAAATGCAAAGTGCTCCGGAGTATAATGATACAACGCCGCTATCTTTAACACAAGCTAATGAATATTTACAACAACGGCAATCGTATCAGAATAAAAACGATGTACAACGAGCTTATAAACTAGCAAAACAAGAGGAAGTCGCTCGCAAGGCTAACCAAGGCTGGATGAGTGGGTTCAAACAACTTACGAGCGGTTCTTTATAGAGAAGTATTATGTATGGCATAAAAATAGTGTGCCTGTAAACACTATTTTTATGTACCTTATATATAAATGATTTCACATAATTTCAGTCAATATAAACATATTATATATCCTCTTATTGTTACAATAACCTTAAGTCTACTTTATAATAAATATAAGGTGACCGAAGGCGAAGATGAGAATATGAAAAATTATAAATTGGTTCGTCAATATCTATTAAACGATTCTTCTTTAGCTCAAAGCAAAAAACCTATTATTTGGGTCCATATGGTATACGACGTCAACGCCCGCTGGTGGCCTAGTTTTGGGTCTAGAAATACCGATAATTTGAATCAACCGTATCAATATTTGACACTTAAAACCATCATCGACAAATGCGGGGACGATTTCAATGTGTGTTTAATTGATGACGATACTTTTCCAAATATTATTCCGGGCTGGACCATCGATTTGTCGCTTGTTGCTGATCCAGTCAAGAGCAAAATCCGTCAGTTGGCATTGGCGAAAGTCTTATATCATTATGGCGGGTTTCTGATGCCCAGCTCTTTCATCTGTTTTCAAAATCTGGCAACTCTTTATTCAACTTTAACCGCCGGTGATAAAATGTTTGTAGGAGAGATGTTAGTGCGTAATGGCGTTTCCGAGAAGGCGAACTTCTTTCCCGATACAAAATTTATGGGTTGTATTAGAGGCTGTAATATGATGGCTCAATATATAAATTATCTAGAAGTCATTGCCTCTACGGATTTTACTTCCGATAGTAATTTCAATGGTGCTTATGGTCGCTGGTGTTTTGAAAAAATTAATCAAGGTGAGATGAATATGATTTCAGCAGATTTACTTGGCATGAGTGATGCAGCTGGAAAACAAGTAACTTTGGAAATGCTAATGAGTAATAATTTCTTGAATCTCTCTGGACAAGTACAGGGGTTGTATATTCCGGCCGATGAAATTTTAAAACGAAATAATTATAACTGGTTTGCTAGACTATCAGCCAAACAAGCTTTAGATTCGGATACGACAATTGGGAAATATTTACTGATTGCACGCTAAGAACAACCTTTAACAAAGGTTGAGCCAAAATACTTTTAAAAAAAGTATCGCAAAACATCGGATAAAAGTTTTTGTGATACTTTTTTTAAAAGTATTGTTAAAAGTATGTGAAAAAATTGATTTAAATTTTTACCATGATGATTATAGTATTATACAAACAATCATCATCATGTCTTCAAATGTGCCTACCAAGTTTATGTGGAATTCGATCGTTGCCGGTGGTAAGAAGAAAACAATCGAAGAAGACGAAGCCGAGAAAGCCGCCCTGAGAAAGAAGCAGCAAGAAAAAATCGATGCCGAAGAAAGAGTCAGGCAAGAGAAACAACGACAAAAATTGGCAGAAGAGCAGAGAAAATATGCCGAGCAATTGCCGCTAAAGGCGAAACAATTAGAAGAAGAAAAAAAACGACTAGAACAAATTGACAAAAAATATACCCGAGAAAACGGCTATTGGCACTATAAAAACCAAACGGGGTCTAATTGGACGCACCCGAACTTAGACGTGCCGCCAACCGTCAATGAGAAAGCAATGAAATATGCCGAAGAGTGGCTCGGAGTATTTCCTGAAGTGCGAAACACGTGCAAAACACTAGGCGAACTGAAAACAGCTTTTGCCGAAGCGCTTGTGCCCCGTCTTATCTTTATGTTTGATAACCGCTGGGGCAACAATGAGTCATTTCTCGTGTATGAAAAGGCAAACGCATTACCGAAAGATAATCTACGTGTCCGCTACGATAATTTACAAGCATGGGTTGCGTATTTAGAAAAAATGTGTAAAGAACCTTGGGAACAAACACCCATGTGGAGTATGGCAAAAAACGTCACCTTTGAAAATTGTCTCTGGGCAATAAACGAAAAATCCCAAACATTCAAGACACAAAATGAGACGGGTGAATATCAATGGGGCTTTATCCGTCTTCAAGAAGGAGGCGACACAGTTACTTGGATTTGCCGAGACATTAGAGAATATAATAGAATAGAACACAATCCAAAAAAAGCGTGCAGAGCCAAGCAATTTAAGCTTGCGGCAGAAAGAGAGAAGAGAATGGAAGACGAGTACTTTTAAAAACAACCTTTGGAAAAGGTTGAGCCAAAACCTTGTAAAAAAGTATATAAAAGTTTGATAAAAAATATAGTATTAATTTTTTTTCAAGGGTTTGACTCTAAGGGTTTGGTGCAACCTTTCCCAAAGGTTGTTTCTGAAAGGTATATACGATCTCATAAGTCGAACTATTATATACCATTTGTGTCTTATATTCGATATCATTACTATTACAAAGTTGACGCAAAACTGTGACAAATTTATTATAGTCCATTTTCCTGTTAATATAATGTTTTTTCGACTCGTGATAATGCTCTACCAAACTCTTAATAAAAGGTTCTATCACCTCTTTAAATACCGCTTTTTTATAAAGGACTTTATCAAAAATATAATGGTCTGCCGTTTCACACCCATTTTCTTTTAAAAAAATCCAAATTATATCCGGAGCAACAATTGTTTTAAATATTTGGTTTTTCATATCCTATATATTCATGATAAATTTAAATTGAAAGTGGATATATGTTTTGTGTGACAAATGTAAAAAATTGAAATACTTTTATAAAAATTAATAAAGAGTATTTACACACATTTACCATACCGACCAAGAATGAATACTGTTTACGACGTTATTGCTGCTGAAGATACTGCTGTTGCTGTTGCTGTTACTGTTGCTTACAAGTTTGATGTCCGCGACCCTGAAGACGCCCCGCCCACTGAAGAAACGCCCCTGCACAAAGCCATTTATGACATGGAGGTTACACCTGAAAATCTAGAAAAAATTACTGCGAAATGCGAAACTATGCCTTCAGAAGAGATTGCCGACTCTTTAAACTTACCTCTTGATATTACCGTCTTGGTAAGTGATATCCGTTATATCAACCAGGCACACCCGGCTTCCGGCAACACACCACTCCATACAGCGGTCTTTGCCTGTTTCCGAGAAGAAGAAAAATTCGGCTCAGAGCTTCAGATTTACAAGCTCTGCAAACAATTAATTCACTACGGAGCCGATTTAACTGCCGAGAATCATGCAGGTCTTTACCCTTCTGAGCTGGCCGATGAATTGATTACCTTTCTTGAAGGCGAAGATAACACGGTGAATAACCCTTATTTGAAATACCGAGATCATCTTAAATTTAAACGCCGGATGTCGCATCTCTTTAAACTGCGGCGCCTTTTCGTCTACTATACTGATATAATGCAGCGTGTTTCCTAATATAAAATTTCGTATTTCATGCGAAACACAAAATTTTACGAGTAATAAAAAATTGTTTAAAACTTTATAAAAACTTATAAAAAAATTATAAAAAACTTATTAAAAAAACTTATTAAAAAAATATCTCCGACTATTGGACAACTTACTAATAATTAACAAAAAAATAATGTCCGACTTATAGGACATTATTTTTTTTTCATTTTATATTTAATCCTCGAAGCAATAAATCTCCGGCACAAACTCGTATGCATTTTTACTCATTCTAACAGCCACTGAACAAATTTCCACATTACGTAAATCACAAGGCACATCTTGCAAAGCATATCCATTGCTTTTCACTGCCGCTAAACAAATATCATAAGTTCTTAATCTATCCGGTACATATTGTAATGATAAACCATTATTCACAACAGCAGCCAAGCACATCATTTCCGAGCGACATTTTTCCGGTACATATTGTAAGACCATTCCTTTTTTTACGGCAAGTAAATAAAGTTCTTCTGTCTTCAATTGATCCGGTACGTATTGTATGGCCTGTCCATCATTACTTACTGCCGACAAGCATAATTCTTTTGACCGCAATTTATCCGGCACATAGCGTAAGGCTATACCGTTATATTTCACGGCTTCTAGGCAAATGTCCATCGTTCGCAGTTCATGTGGCATGTGTGCCAAAGCGTTTCGCCGATATTTGACCGCTTCTAAGCAGATAGAACCGACACGATAATCTGCTGGAATGTCTTGTAAAGAGCCTTTATTGTCTCGGATAAAGTTATAATATTTCAAATAGTCGTCAATAACCGCAGGTGTGTGCGAGGGTAAATAATGCATGGAAGAACTCATTGGTTTTATATATCTATTTGATAAACTTTTATTATCTTACATTACTAAATATCAAATAGGATAAGAATATGCCCAAAAAGTTTTTGGAAAATAAATCTAATATATTATAAAACATATTTTTAATCTTATAAGGTAAAGTAGCAGCTATACCATACACCGACCAAATAATGAAAAAGTAGAAAAATATTTTCAATCCATCTTCACTTAATAGAGCATATTTTTTGTAAATAATGTAATAATAAATCAAAAAAGGAATAAACCCTAATGATACACCTAACATTACTGGCATTAATTTAATTTCAGCCAAATAACCAAATAAAAGCATTAACCAATTAAGTACCAAAACTATAACAATAGTATAAAATTCTTTGTTGAACAAATCAAAAAAATCTAGTTGATTACTTTTATCGTTATTGTTGTTGTTGTTGTTGTTGTTGTTGTTAATATTATCTATATCTTTTTCCTTATTCTTATCTCTATTGTTCAAAAATATTAAATAAAAAATCAACGTAATCAACATGGTTGGCGTTGTAATTGCCCAATCTAAATATCTTTTTGGAGTAATATTTGAAATAGTTTTAAAATTTTTAAACCAATATACATAAAATGAACCTTCTATAACCTGAACAATTACTTCTAATATCAACAGTTGTTTTATTATAAAAAAAGACGACGGTACCGTCATAAATAAAGCAGTTATGTCAATAACACCTGTCACTACCTGTGTTATAATAGATAAAAGTAATGACGAATACATAGTTAATTTCATTATATATTTATATTTATAAAATAATATTTCATGATAAAACCGACACCAAATTATTGGTAAAATGCGCCAATTCAATATCATCCTCATGTACATTATTAAAAATCGTAATATATTTACAAATATACGGAATAATCAAATACTTTTCGTCTTCGCTGAGCAAATTCGTTGTTTTCAAATAGATGAAATAATTATCCAAGATATCCATTACTGAATAGCCACGATTCGACAAGGAATAAATGAGATCAATCGCCCCGTGTAAATCTTTTTCCACTTTACATAAATGCGTATATTTGTTAAATTCCTGAAAGGATATATTCGTGCAAATCTTATTCGCCAAATCAATCGTAATTTCCCGGTCCAAGAGTTTGAATTTCTCCAAATAATTCACAATAATTCGTACCGATTTATTACTAATAGAAATAATAAAATCAATAACATTCAACTCCATTTTAATATTCTCGCTCTGACATATTTTATCAATAATTTTCATTAGCTTATGCTCTGGCAGATTCCGTTTTTTAATAATAGTCAGGCGCGACTGTAGACTATCAATCACTTTTTGAGTATTGATACAAGAGCCAATAAAATGTACATTATGACTATATTTATCAATATAATTCCGAAACACTTGCTGGCTTTGTTCATTAATAAAATCAATATCATCGACTACCAATATTTTCTTCTTACCCGACACTGCACTCGCCGTCTGACAAAAAGTCTTCACTTCTGTCCGATAATAAGAAATACCCTGTTCTTTCAGATTATTGATATAGAGGATATTTTCACTATTACAATGTGATAAATTACCGTAATATTCATGCACAATCGCATTGATTAAGGAAGTTTTACCGCACCCCGAATCGCCGATAAAAAGAACATTCAAAGCATTCATTTCTATTAGTGTTTTCAGTAAGATACGCAAATCATCTTCTAGTTCAAAATCATTCAACCATACCGGTTTGTATTTAAATAAGAAAGGTGTTTCCATTATATAATATTCGTAAATAACTATTTAAGTTTATATTACTTCATTATAAATAACGATGAGTAATTTGTACGAAGTATTAGGCGTTACTGAATCAGCTAGCCAAGAAGAAATTAAAAAGGCCTATAGAAAATTATCTCTCCAATACCATCCTGACCGGAATAATAATTCGCCGGAATCCACTACGAAATTTCAGAGTATTAGTGCGGCCTATGAGGTGATCGGCGATGATGATAAACGACGGCAATATGATTTGCAATCGAAGATGCCTTTCGGAAATGGTATGCAATTTAATAGCGGTGGCATGCATAGCGGTGGTGGTGGCATGCCTTTTGCGCATGGTATGCCATTCAATGGCGGTATGTCTTTTAATATGGGCGCTGGAGGTGGAGGCATGCCGACTTTTTTTACAACAAGTGATATGAATATTGACCCTTCGGAAATATTGAATTTCTTTTCTACTAATATTTTTGGAGGAGGTGGTGGCGGCGGAGGTGGAGGTGTAAGAATGGGACCGAATATTTTTAGCATGGAGAATTTAAAGCAGAAATTGGCCAAACCGACCCCTATTATAATAAATGAAACCATTACTCTTAGTAAAGCATATACCGGCTATAATATGCCGATTGAAATTACTCGCTGGATTCTAGAAAATAATGTCAAGAGAGAAGAAACAGAAACTATTTATCTCCCTATTCCAGCAGGAATTGACAATAATGAAATTATTATTTTACGTGAAAAGGGAAATGTATTGAATGAACATAATAAAGGCGATCTAAAAGTCTTTATTAAAATACAGAATGATACTGAATTTGAGCGAAATGGCTTGGATTTGATTTTGAATAAAACAATTAGTTTAAAAGATGCTTTATGTGGGTTTGTCTTTGATATGAATTATGTCGATGGGCGCATATTTAAAATAAATAATACTGGTGGCAATGTGATTACAAATAATTATAATAAGGTATTGGCAGGAATGGGAATGAAACGCGAAGAACATGTTGGCAATTTGGTTATTAATTTTACGGTAACTTTTCCAGAGAGATTATCTGCTGAACAGATTGATGCTTTACAGAAAATTTTATAAACAATAAAATATTTTTCATAATAAAATATTTTATAACTGATTCTTATCAATGATGACCATCTTACTGATTTTCTTGATAATTTTCGTTTCACCTTCTTCCATCGTTTTATTCCGCTTACCTCCCATAGCTTCTACCACCATTTCACAATATTTATCGTTTAATTTATGATCGCTATAAATCACGCCTGGATGGTCGGCTGCCCAAGCAAATAATAATTTACTATTCAACCAAGTAATATGCTTGATTGCCTTGCGCATCTTATCATTATTCACAGTATCTTTTTCCCATACACCCTTCTCTTTAATATGCATCGTCTCTCTCTTCGCATCACTGCAATGAATAGGACGTTTATAAATGTCCATTTCATTAAGCTTCTCCATAATAAGACAGGAAATGCCTTCGACATAACCAATCTCACCAATGCGTTCCATATCGGAAATTTTAAGCTGGAAAGTGTTCACAAAATCCATAAGGTTCATAGCATCTTTACATTGTTCATTCAGGAAAAACTGTAGGTTGAATGTTTTATTATTTGAATTGTTATTACTATTAGTAACAATCGATGGTTTAATATTTTGACAAACATCTAAAACCTTTTGTTGTAATTCCTGATTCTGTTTTTGTAAATCACTATTATTTTTCACCATATCTATAATCAGATTCTTGAAATCGGCATTCTCTTTTATAAATATACTAATAAAATCATTATTTTCATTTATGGTATCAGGTACGCTAGAATCACATACCTTATTATGTTTCCATAAACCGTTTCTAGATTTATATACTTTTTTACATTTGTCACATGCTAATATTATTTTACTGTCACCTTTTCCACATAAATTGTCACCTTCAGTGATTTTTTGATGTTTTGCAGTCAAAATATGTTTTTCATAATCCTTTTTGTTATCTGTTTTGATGCAACATTTAGAGCATTCATATTTTGGGGATTTTATAAGTACATTTGTCACCATTTCCCTATATTTAGGTGACAGAAAATATCCCTAAATGTTTTAAAATATAAATTTAATAAATTATAGAAAAAAGTTATGCTCACAAATTATTTCACTGAAAAATGAAAATGAGAGCATTATGCTCTAAAATCAAAAAGTGACATTTTTCTGGCCATTCTAAATCGCCAAAAACGAAAATGGACATTTTTAAAATGTCCAAAATCGATTTGCCTTTTTCAGAATGGACATAAAATCTTCCATATTTCCATTCTTAATTTACGTATGTTTATGTTTTAAAGGTTAGTCTTATCAATCAATACCAACTTACTGATTTTCTTAATGATTTTCGCTTCGCCTTCTTCCATCGTTTTATTTCGCTTACCACCCATCGCTTCTACCACCATTTCACAGTATTTATCGTTCAACTTATGATCGCTATAAACTACACCGGGATGCTCGGCTGCCCATGCAAATAATAATTTACTATTTAACCAAGTAATATGTTTGATTGCCTTGCGCATCTTATCATTATTCACCGTATCCTTCTCCCAAATACCCTTATCTTTGATATGCATGGTCTCTCTTTTGGCGTCGGAGCAATGGATTGGCCTTTTATAAATGTCCATTCCATTAAGATTCTCCATAATTATATTCGAAATACCTTCGACATAACCGAGCTCACCAATGCGTTCCATATCAGAAACCTTAAGCTGGATTGTATTAACAAAATCCATAATATTCATGGCATCTTTACACTGTTCATTCAGGAAAAATTGTAGATTAAATGTTTTATTATGGCTGTTATTATTGATATTATTATTGTTAGTTGTATTAACTCCATTTTTACAAACATCTAATACTTGTTGCTGCAATGATTGATTGCTTTTAACTACTTCCAACACTAAATTTGTCAAAATTTTAATATCACTCTCGGAATGTTGTATCGGAAAAATTATGTCTGTAAATTTACATATTTTTTTATGTGATGATAATGTGGATGCATGTTTATATATTTTATTACAAATTTGACACTGATAAATTTTACTCTCTTTTTTCGCATCAAAATTATTAGGATTTGTTAGGATTTCATGCTTGCGTGTAGATATATGTTTTAAATAGTTACTGTGTTTACTGCATGTAAAGTCACATTTTTCGCATGTATATAACGAAAATAATTTTGGCATTTTTTTATTAGGATTCATGTATATATATTCCTAACAAAAAAAATGCCTAAATAATTCCTTTTCAAATCTGTAAAAATCTTATGCTCACAATTAAAAATACTAAAAATCAGAAATGAGAGCATTATGCTCTAAAATCAAAAAGTGACATTTTCTCGGCCATTCTAAATGGCCAAAAACGAAAATGGACATTTTTAAAATGTCCAAAATCAATTTGCCTTTTTCAGAATGGACCCAAAATCCTTCCTTTTTCCTATTTTATTCTACGTAACATTATATAATCCAATAAATTATTATTAAATCTCTCTAACTTATATATAATGAAAGTCAAAAACGGCATCCGCTATGAAAAGAATGGCTGGATTTATATTTCTATAAAAGGCAGTCCGAAGGAGCGAGGTTATGCACACGGTTACTTGGCGATGAAAGAGCTCAAAGAGGCTTTTCGCATGTTAGATTTTACTTTTTACGAAGGTTATGGTTACAAAAGAGAGATGTTTAGTGAAATTACTAGCGAATTATTTGGTCCGCAAATTCAAGCCAATTATCCTGAATTATATGAAGAAATGGAAGGCATTACCGCTGGCGCAAAAGCCGCCGGTTATAAAGAAATCACACTGCAGGATATCATTATGTGGAATTGTCAAACGAGCATTGATGCCTTTTATGGTCAACTGCCTGAACTCATTAAAACCAACGAGAAACTGTTGGCAAAATATGGCGACCTTTTCAAGGACGGCTCCGGAGCCTCCGGACATGGCGAAGGTGGCAATGGTAATGTAAATAGAGTCGGTGGTGATAAATGTACCGGTTTTATTGCGGTTGGCAGTTATACCAAAGACGGGAAGATTGTGTGCGGTCATAATTCTTTCGACAATTTTATTAGTGGTCAGAGTTTCAATTTTATTCTCGATGTAAATCCCACCAAAGGTAATCGCTTTCTTATGCAATGTGCAGCCGGTTATATCTCCAGTCAGACGGATTATTATGTGACAGACACTGGGCTCATTATTACGGAGACGACGATCGGCGGGTTTAATAAATTTGTCTTGAAAGACCCGATCTGTTGTCGTATTCGTCAAGCGGTACAATATAGTAAAACTCTTGATGATGTAGTAAAACATTTAACACATAATAATAGCGGCGATTATGCCAACTCTTGGCTTGTCGGTGATACCAAGACGAATACGATTATGCGAATTGAACTCGGTCTGGAATATGTGAATGTAGAAAAGAAAAAAGACGGCTATTTTATCGGTTTTAATGCACCTTATGATCCTCGTATCCGCAATTTAGAATGCTCGAATACCGGGTTCGACGACTTGCGACGGCATCAAGGGGCACGAAAAGTCCGCTTGGAACAACTCATGGAAGAACATAAAGGCCAGATTAACGTCACTATTGGTCAAGAAATTATGGCCGACCATTATGACGTTTACCTTAATAAAATCAATCCTTCATCGCGTACCTGCTGCAGTCACTATGAACTAGATGATCGTGCCTTTTTGTCTGATCCGTCACGCCCTAAGCCTTACCAACCTCGTGGTGCAGTTGATGGCATTGTGTGTGATACGACACTAGCGAAGAAAATGGGATTTTCGGCACGCTGGGGCTCAAGTTGTGGTATTCCCTTTGATAAGACGGAGTTCTGTAAACGAAATATCATTTGGAAAGACCAAGAACCATATTTACATGATCGTCTTCAACAACCGTGGACGGATTTTTTTGTGAATAAAGGCGCTATTAATGATAAAAATAAAACTAAAAAAAAAGAAGAATTAGTAATAAAAATGAAAAAAACAAAAAAAGCCAAATTGATACTTTAACAGAAAAAATTGAAATGCTTTTATTATATTTAAATAAAAGCATTATTACAAAATGTTCAACTTACAAGCCTTCAATAAACATCATCAACTGGTTGCTGACGCATTATATATTCTCAGCCCTGAAAATATAGCGAGCGATGCTATTAAATACTTCGCTCAGTCGTGGTTAGACACTCTCGCCTCTAAGAATGGTAATGATATCTTAGAACCTGTATTAGTAGAAGCGACCGGACGTGCCGCAAAAAGTATCGCCAAAAAACATGGAGCAGATAGCGAGGACGGAGAACTAGAAAGCAAACCTTTTAAAACCAAGTATAATGCCCATATAAGCGATGATACACCAGCATCATTGCTAAGACATCATACTATTCCTTATATCAGCCTAGGACAGGCATCTACAGATGGTCGCAATATTCTTTGGGCAATATATATGTCTTATCGGGCTTTTGATAATTCTCGCTATAAAGGGTTAGTGAATTCACTTCCAATAGAGCAGCGCAGCGAATTTGAAGGAATGATACCAGATAAAATAGAAGAACGATATGAAACACTTACGAAATTAGCCCAAGTAATCGGATCTAAAAAATATATTCGTAGCAATCCTTTACCAATGCAAGATATTTGTGCACTAAAAGCCGGAGAATTCACACTATGGATCAATCCAAAAGTAGATCCTGTCCTTATTGATAAAAATATTCTAAAATTAAATACCGATTATCCTGGTTCAATCTTATCGCCCGAGTATATGCAGCCGTTTTTGCAAATGCGAGAGTTTTATTTAATAAAAGAAACAGCCAAGACTGAGACAAAAAACACAACAAAAAAAACTAAAAAAACTAAGCCTGTTGTTGCGTAAATAATTTACGAATAAAAAAAAACAAACTGTTTGTTCTTCTGATTTTTTTTTCGGAAGTAATGTTAATTAAATTTTATAAATATATAAAGTAATCTCTCTATATTTATTATTATAATAAGAATAAATGGCTACTATAAAACGAATAAAAAAAGAAATGATGGAGATGCAAAAGTCGCCGCCCGAGAATTGTTCGGCCGGCCCAATCAATGATAACGATTTATTTCAATGGCGTGCGACCATTATGGGTCCTGAAGGCACACCTTATCATGGCGGTATTTTTAATCTGAAAATTAATCTACCGGCCGATTATCCATTTAAAGCGCCGCATATAACATTTCTTACTAAGATATACCATTGTAATGTCAACAGCAACGGTTCAATCTGTTTAGATATTCTAAAAGATAATTGGAGCCCAGCACTCACTATAAGTAAAGCCTTGCTAAGCATTTGTTCTCTCATGAATGACCCGAATCCGAATGATCCACTGGTACCCGATATTGCGAATTTGTTTGTGAAAGATCGGGCGAGACATGATGCGGATGCACGGGCTTATACGATGGAACATGCTTAAAGGGGAAACCCCTTTGAAACCCCAATTGTAGCCGAGACTTGTTAATATTATCATTTATTGTCATACCCCTCGCACTACCGCATGTAATGTGTCACTCATATACAGCGACGAGATCCCAATAATCGGACCAGTTAAAGTGAAAATACTATTTAATACATCCTTATTTTTTACATATTTATAAAATATGGAACGGATGGCCATAACAAACGCAACAATGATTATCAAATGGAGTATTAATAGTAACAGATTTATATTACGTGAAGCGCCATTAGGTAGAAAAAAGTGTGTCACTTTATTAGAAACGACGATACAACTTACTAAAATTATGATAAAGATGGCGGTGCCGAAAATGAGTTCTAACAAACTATTTATTTTCATTTATATAGAATGATAATAAAAATAAATACTTTTGGAAAAAGTATCACAAAACCTTGGATAAAATTTGTACCCGAGACTTATGCCCGAGTTCATGCCGACTTTTTTTCACAATTTTCAAAGTGGGGGTTGTAGGGCTTGCGTAGCTGGCGGCAGAGCCCCCTAAGAGATACGCTTCGTCGAAATGGACGCACTGACAATGTAGAGTGAGTTTTCCGTGACAATAATATATTCGCCTTCCACCTTGTAAATCTTCTCAATAGGCGACGTATATTCGTCTTCGCTTTTTACCAACAACTTTTCGCCGTTATCACGGACACCAATCAGAACTTTACTATCGTGCGAATTCGACCAATAGTCGAGCATAATAGGCTTATCATCTACGATGGCAATTTTGACGCAATGTTGAAGGCATTGGTTGCTAGGCGATGTAACAGAAGATACAGCAGTAGATTTATCACTCATTTATATACTTACCGTTTTTAAATCTTTAAATACTTTTTAACTATAAAAATTAACATATAAATAATATAGAAATGAATAAGACAGATAATATAACAGATACATACATAGCAGAAATGGCACAATCAGACAAAGAAGATAAATCGTGGACTGTTTTTACTCAATATTTGCACACACATAATGAATATTTAACTAATTTTTCACAATCAACTAAATATAATAAAATGGCTCCGGATAATATATATCTTTTAGTGAATGGTCTTAATGTCTTAACTCATGTTTTCAAAATAATATTAGAAAAAACAACATTGCCTGCATTGGCTCTAGGAAATATGCAGAAATGTATATACTATTATAGACCATTTATCGAACAAATGGAAGAAAATATTCTACACGATTTAAATATCTCTTCTAATAGTGCCTCTATATTTGTCTATAAGAAGACGATAGGATTGGTAGAAGTCAGTCAAATGAATAATGCAGGTGAAGCGAAGAGAGATTTAATTCATTCTATTGAGAAACTCATTCTTATTCATCGGCAGATATTTGATCTGCTAATTAATTCAAGTAAAAATATGAATGAATTAATAGAAAAACTAACAGATGCGTTGAAAGGCTTATGTGCAGACCCCGACAGTGCAAGCGAAATATTATTTCAACATCATTTAGATAATATACTGGTGTTTATAAAGCAGATCATAAGTGATAATGAGTTAGATATGAATGCAAAATATGAATTGATACATTTATATATTAATAACAAGGAAAAGGAACTGCATACCTTATCTGTTACAAGTTTGTGTAAGAAAAAGGCACATCCAGAATATTATCAGAGATTAGGGAGGAGAAATATGAGATGGCTTTGGGGGATGCTCCCCCAGACCCCCTATTATGTAAAAAATTAATAATGAATTGTATTATCTCAGCCCCTATTATGTAAAAAATTAATGTATGTATTGTTACCAAGCTGTGTGGGGGTCAGGGGGCTTGCCCCCTTATACGGTGATGAGCTTTTTCCGCATTTTCCTCGTCTTATCTTTACTTTTAACAGGCAGATTCGCCGTTTCATTACTGAGCCATTTAATCTCATCATATTCTTCTTCAAATATCTTACATAAAAACTCATATATTTGATACAGCATCTCTTCCGAGCATTTCCCGACAATTAAAACACTACCTGTGCGAAATATCATAAACGACACTTTAGTTACCGGTAAAGCTTCTTGGTTACCAGTACGTTCAAGCGACGGCTGTACACCATGCTGGTCTTTATCCTCTAGAATCAAGGTATCATAGTAGAATTCGCACTGAATACCGGGATAAGAACACGGATCAAAATTACTATTAATCTTATATTTATATTTGAGCAATTTATATAATTTTTCACGGTTGATATAATAGCCGCAGCTGAAATTCGAATTAATCATTACGGTTTCGCTCTTATCCTCTAGGAACTTGAGCGGCGACTCTTCAACCGTTTTTTTGACAATAATCGGTCTCAAAATAGTGACTAATAAGGTTAATACTTTGTCGAGAATCGTCGAATCTTGGATACCGGGTATTTCTAATTTACCCGTATTGAAGACTTTCACGTGTATTTCTTTATATAGATCATTATGCAAGAGTCGTAAGATGACGACAAAACAGTTATAAAAGGCGCTCTTGCGTTTACAGCGATAACTCGTAATATCTTTCTTACAAATACCGATACTAATCTTACGAATATCTTTAAATTTAACCCGGCCATCAGGGTTATTGATTTGACTGATCACATAATCATCTATGTAATCGTAAGCCGCTTTATGTTGGACAATTTCGCTTACCTCTTCTGGCGTGGTCGAATTGAACTTCATTTGTTTTTTTACGACACCTACCATCGGTTCATGATAAGTAACTACCGGTATTTGCCAAAACACTTGTTTCAAATCGATCGGCACATTCAAATAGGATATTTTAGTCTTGGTGGATATATTTAATGGCGAACATTTAGGTATAAGTCCTTTTATCGTTGTAGAATTTATTGAAGGCGGCGGCGGCGACGACTCTATATTTACATTTGGTATATCTATTTCATCTTCATCGCAAAATTTAGACCAGGCTGATTCAATGTCTTCCATGTTGGTTGATTGGTATAATGCGAATGGTTTCTTTAAGTGATTCTATTTCAATTATTTTCTAAATTAATATAAAATGGATGAAATTTCTATCATCAGAAAAATAAAGACAACATCATTACCTATACCTATTCCATCCAAGAATATATCATCTGAACAATATAGTTTAAATAATATGCGTTTTGATCCGACACAAAATTCTCCCCCGACACAATGGAAAATGCGGTTGAATCAACGTGTGGGTAATAGCCCGATAAAAAATGTAGTAATGCCTATAAATAATAAGACGACACTATGCGCTTAAGTTTTCCGATGTAAACAGCTTATGTAATTTTAAGACCGTATAGCATATCACATAATCCGCCGCCGGTTCATTTAAATGCATTATGAATTCGGTAAATTTCAAAAATTCGCTGTTTACATATTCGGGCTTATAATGAATAATATAATTCAAGAAATCTTTGATTATATTTTTTATTTCAATGTTATAATCCGAACTGATTTTATGGAATTGTTTTATAGAATCCTTATACAATGTTTTATCTTTTATGAGCAACGTTAACCGATACCATATATCATCATCGACCACATCTTTATGATGAATAATATATTGATTCGATTGAATATAATTAATCATACTGCGTATATCCGATTTGAATAACCGTTGAATAGACTTTAACTTTTCCTCTGGAATATTCAGTTCTTCCTTCTGGCTAATTGTGGATAGAAAATTTATAATATCGGTTTCCGGTAATTGATTAAAACGGATACGCATAAATTCTGTTTGGAGAGATTCATCGATGCGACTAATATAATTACAAATCAGACAAAATCGGACATTGTTATTGAAGCCTTGTAATAAATATTTCAGTGCTTGTTGGGCATTCTTGGTCATATAATCGACTTCATCTAAGATAACAAATTTGATACCATTATGAAAAAGCGAATTGGAATTAACGAATTGATGGATTTGACTGCGGATAATATCAATACCTCTTTCATCAGATGCGTTCAAATGAATCATTAAGCCTTTATTTTGCTGATTATGTTTTTCCTGGAATTTATTCACGAGATTGATGATAGTCGTGGTTTTACCTGTACCAGGCGGCCCATAAAGTAAGATATTAGGAAAATGATTCTTTTCAATAATATTATCGATAATGGATTTGTTTAAAGGATCTAAGACAATATCATTTAATTTACTTGGCCGATACTTTTCCACCCAAGGTATCGTTTTATTGTTCATGTTTTAATGTTGTTATTCAAATTATGTTTATATGTATATATTTATAACATTCAAAACACTGATTATATTTTTTTCTAGACAATAAATATAATTATGGAAACCGGGCGAATGATGATTCTACATTCTTTAATAATTGGTATTTTATTATACATTTTAATGAAGTTTGCACTGGGTCAAAAACAAAGTGTTGCTGAAAACCGAAGCATTTTATTAGCCGCATTAGCATTAGTGTATATGATTCTATTTGGTCATGGCTTACCGACATCAATAAGTAAAGGCTTACTTTGATCATTATTTAGGTGAATTGGATAAGTTAAAAATAATTATATAAACATTATTAATTATATATAATTATTAAATGGCCGGTAATATGGAATTATACGCGGATTGTGGATACTTGGAAATCATTAAAGGTCCTATGTTTTCAGGCAAAACCACGCGTATTATGGACATTTATAAGAAATATACTTTCTGTGATATTAAAACAATGGTAATCAATTATGAAAAGGATACCCGTTATTCGGATGATATGCTTTCTTCGCACGACCAAATCATGATTCCCTGTATCAAAGCCTTAACTCTGCAGGATGTCGTGAATATTGCGGATGCATCGGCCATCTCAACATCATCTCTCGCGGCTTCGGTAACCGGCAAACATGCAATTGAATTCTTGGAAGCCAAAGCGATTTTAATTAATGAAGGGCAGTTTTTCGCCGATATTGTTGAATGGGTTAAGATCGCCGTAGAAAAGTATCATAAAAATGTTTATATTTGTGGATTGAATAGTGATTTTAAGAGGCAAAAATTCGGCAACTGGTTAGACCTGGAAGCCATAAGCGATAATGTTGTCATGCTGCACTCATTCTGCAGTAAATGTAAACGCCGTCCAGCCATCTTCAGTCACCGATTGAGTAAGGAGCAGGAGTTGGAAGTGATTGGATCGGATTGTTATATACCGGTTTGTCGAAAGTGTTATAATGCATTAAATATATAATAAAACCATTTAAATTTTCTCTATTAAATATGGTAAATATGGTTGAACTAAAGGTAAAAAAGACAAGAACTAAAAAAACCGTTATAGAGGAAAAGAAAGAAGAATCAAATGAGGTATTAGAGCATGCAATTGAATCACACACAATAAAAGCAGACCCTCAAGTAGGAGAAGAACCGTCGGACGGGGGTGTGGGGGGCTACCCCCAATCAGAAGAACAAACAGACGGGGTTGAAGGGGCAGCGCCCCTTAAGATGCCCAAAAAGCGTGGACGAAAACCCAAGGGTGGAAAAATCGTACCGAATAATTTTCTACTTGAAACAAATAAAGGCCATGAACCCAATATCATCATGCATCTTAAATGCGGCGAATCCGATTTGGTTCAAAATTCTTTTATTTCTTCTGTAAATTATGAAGCCAATGTAGAAACGTTTCAATTTGAAAATAATAAATCGAATGAATTAGGCTATAGTATTATTGATTATGGGGTAAAAGAGAACAATCCTAAAAATGAAATGATGATTGAAACTATGCTTATTGATGAATCTACTTATATGAATGAAAAGAAAAGTAGTTTAAATAATGAAGGTGAGGATATGCGGCATTTATGGAGTAAATTAAAAGAATTGACTTATCAGTTACATACAAATAGTATTTCCGATAAGAAATCCGCTTGCTTTTGGTGCACATGTGATTTTGATAATCCGACGATCTTGATCCCCAAGTATGAATTAAATAAGACCTATCATTGTTACGGCTGTTTTTGCAGTCCTGAATGTGCCACAGCGTATCTTTTTGAAGAAGCAGTGGATACTTCAACTCGTTTTGAGAGATACCATTTATTAAACCATATTTACTGTAAAATCTATAATTATGAGAAGAATATTAAACCGGCACCAAATCCTTATTATACTTTGAACAAATATTATGGTAATCTCTCTATACAAGAGTATCGGAAGCTGTTGAAGAATGAACGCTTGCTTTTAGTTGTAGATAAACCTTTGTCAAGAGTCTTGCCCGAGCTGCACGAAGATAATGATGATTACATGTTTAATGGAGCAACTATTTCTACGTCGAATAAATTCAAGTTGCGGAAAAAGACAAAGCAAACGAAGACGGATATTTTGTCGGAGACGTTTAACCTCAAAGGGGGTACCCCCCTTCAACCCCCGTGTTAGGGTAGCCCCACCCTTCACCCCCCCATCTTAAGGGTGTGTTATATGTTATTATCTTGTGAAATAATAATATATAAATATCTATATGGCAAAGTATATTTTTTTGATAATATTACCCATTATACTATACATTATAGTATACATTAGATCCAAATATATAAGGGAACCATTTGAAACATTTGAAGCATATAATTTACCTCGTACTATATGGATATATTGGGATCAAGCTGAATTGCCAAATGATATTAATGCGATAATTAAAAATAATAAAAATGTTTTAGACGGATGGACTATTAATGTTTTAAACAGTGATAATTTAAATACTTATTTGGATACAAGTTCATTCCCGAGAAATTATGATAAATTGTCCGTACAACATAGGGCTGATCTTATAAGATTAAGATTATTAAAAAAAAATGGCGGTGTTTGGATGGATGCCTCTATTATTATCAATTCCAAAGAAGATTTTGAAAATTTGTTCAACCAATGTTTGAATACAAAAGTAGATTTAATGGCTTTTACACTAGGGGATAAGGATTATTCATATGATTATCATCAATATATAGAGAATTGGTTTTTAATCGCACCTCAAAATAGTCAATTAATTAATTTATGGTTGATCGAATATGAAAAAGCGATTGATATGGGTTTCGATGAATATATGGAATTCGTTAAACGCGATTTACATGTTAAATTATGCGAATCATTATTCTCAGACACATATCTTACCCAACATATTGGTCTGCAAACGGTTTTACAAAAAAGGTTAAATAATTTTAAACCGACTATAATATTAAAACCTTCTGAAGATACAATGTTCAAATTACCTACTGATTGTGGTTGGGATAAAGAATGTATTAAAAATAAATTCAATAATCATCCTGATGATATTAAAAAAATACCCTATCTAAAATTTACAGGATTTCATAGAGGATTTGGTATGAATTTTGATAACTATTTTTCGTAATATAATATAAAGATTTTTTTCATATTTAAAATATTTATATACTATAACAATGCTATTTTTTATGGCCACGATTGCTCTTGACATCTCTCTTACTATAACTTGGTGGGTCACAAAACAAGTAACTACTACTGCCATTAATACCATGAGCTATCTAATTAGTACTCCGTAGAATATAAAACATTATGATTGTTCTTGCATTTGTTTCGCTTTTTCCAGTTCATATCTTTTTGCTGCATCATCCATCATGCCTCTAATTTCTTTATATATTTGTTGATTAACTGACAACTTAGTCGTGCAAATTTTTATCGGTTTTGCAGGTGTCATATATTCACGAATGACTTGCATAACATCGTTATTATGTTCAAGCATTTTTTGTTGTGCAGTAGCACGATCGTAATCGGTCTGTCGCATAATCAAGGATAGGGTGTCCACTAGGGGGTCCCCCCCTAGGGGCTCTGCCCCTTCAACCCCGGTTGAATGCTCTTTCCCTTGTATTTTTGTATCAGCCATTTGTATACTTATATGAAATAAAGTATTTTCTAAATCATATTAAACGGATTTTATATTTAATATATATCCATAGTGAAACAAATGAGTTCCGAATTGTCCCAAGTAATTGTTAAAATGAATGGTGAAATAAATCAAATCATGGAGCGAAATTTATCTCCCCATTTTGAAACTATTCGTGTTATAGAAGCACTTTTAAAACAGTTGCCAGAATTCAAGCGTCTAGAACAAGAGAATGCAGATCTTAAAAAGCGATTATCATTATGCATGGAGTTATCTAATCTAGAGATAAATAATAAGGCTGAACTAGAATTATCGAATCAAGAGATTCAAAATGATATGCAATCATATGTACCTGTTTCAGTACAACCAGTTGTAAAAAACGAAATTAAACTAGAGATCGTTGAAACTCCATCTTCGATACATCCAATTGTATCAGAAGATGAACTCTATAAAACGGTAAATTTATCAAATCATATAGATAATAAGTTACAAACAGTAGCAGAAGAGGATGAGGAAGAAATTGAAGAGGAGGAAGAAGTAGAAACTAGCGCAGACGAGGAAGTTGAAGCAAGCGAAGCAGATGAGGAAGAAGCAAGCGAGGCAGAGGAGGAAGAAGCAAGCGAAGCAGACGAGGCAAGCGAAGCAGATGAGGCAGAAGCAGACGAAGAAGAAGAGGCAAGCGAAGCAGACGAAGAAAGTGAGGGCGAGGGGCTTGCGGAGCTGACAGATTCACCTGAAGACGGGGTTGAAGGGGC
>Ga0209353_10000107_pt1 | contig 48421 bp, 45 predicted proteins | sample LauGreSpBDMM15SD_2_FD_187561 | JGI IMG/M metagenome (GOLD analysis project Ga0209353, IMG submission 187561) | Freshwater lake microbial communities from Lake Michigan, USA - Sp13.BD.MM15.SD (SPAdes) (version 2) | ecosystem: Environmental > Aquatic > Freshwater > Lake | place: Lake Michigan... | reverse complement strand
TGCAGGTTTAGGAGCTGCAGGTTTAGGTGGAGATGGTTTAGCAGCAGGTTTAGGAGCTACAGGTTTAGGAGCTGCAGGTTTAGGTGGAGATGGTTTAGGAGCTGCAGGTTTAGGAGCAGGTTTAGCAGCAGGTTTAGGTGGAGATGGTTTAGGAGCAGGTTTAGGTGGAGATGGTTTAGGAGCAGGTTTAGGTGGAGATGGTTTAGGAGCTACAGGTTTAGGAGCAGGTTTAGCAGCAGGTTTAGGTGCAGGTTTAGGTGTAGGTTTAGGTGTAGGTTTAGGTGTAGGTTTAGGTGCAGGTTTAGGTGCAGGTTTAGGTGTAGGTTTAGGTGTAGGTTTAGGTGCAGGTTTAGGTTTAGGTTTAGGTGTAGGTTTAGGTTTAGGTGCAGGTTTAGGTTTAGGTTTAGGTGCAGATTTAGGTCTAGGAGCAGATTTAGGAGCACCTCCTTTATAATTTAGAGAACTCGAAGAATAAAACGAATCTGAATCTGAATCTAAATCTGAATTTGAATTGTAACTACTTGTCGAATCTGAATCTGAATCAGATAAATTTGGATCATACATACGATAAGAATCGTCTGAATTAACATCAAAAAACCCACCTCCTGATTGTGTATTAACTGGTAATGAATAGTAATACAATTCTGTATTTTTATCTAATGTAATATTATCCCAATTTCCAGTTATAAATGCATTTCTTGTATCATTTCTTCTTTTTCTATGAATATTCATAGGCATGATTAAGTCGATTGCTCCAATGTATGGATTACTTCCTAGACTTTCTTTATATGGTGTTATTAGATCTTTTAATTTAGTAATAGCTTTGGAATTAATATCTGGTATTTCTCCTAACAAAGTTCCTTTTGGATATTTTTCTTTATATAATGATAATGAATCATTGTAATTTAATTCTTTTGATATTATATCAAAAAATTCATTTTTAGCTTTATTTATTTTATCATCTGATACATTTTCTACTAAAACGTCTTTAAATATTTCTTTTATTTTAAGTAAAATATTTTTAGACTTGTCTATTTCATTATAAAATGAGTTTTTGCTTTTTTCGGAAAACATTTTAGATTTATAACCAGTGTTGAATAAATCTTGAGCATATTCGAAAAATTTATTATTTTTATTCAACTCTGGTCGAATAGTATCTTTAGGTTCACCTATTTCTTTTATAATTTTTTCTAAAATTATTTTTTGAATATCATAATAAGTATTTGTATCTCCAAAAAACTTGTTATTTTTAATTTCCTTATTTCTAATAGGTGTGTCTTTTCCAAATACATAAAGATCATTATTTGATTCTATATATTTATCACATAATTCTGAATTAATATTTTTATCGAAATAAACATAGTCATTTTCATCAGCTCCACCTATAGAATGTTTTCCAGAATAAAATTTAGTATTACCGTTATCTTTTTGTATATTTAAGAATTTACTAATAACTGCATCATCTTCACAATTAAATAAATTTTCAACTCCAGCAAAATCACCAACTATTAATGTTGTTTCTTCTATGTCATTTTTATCATTTAATTTTTTAAATTTGATAAAAACAACAGTATGACTACGTGAACTATTGGGGTTATTTGTAGTAGCCTTTACATATCTATCAGTATCTATTAAATGTATTAATATTTGTCCTAGAGATGATCCTTTTAAAAATGTAGTTTTTTCTAATGTTTTTTCAGTAACATTTGATATTATACCTACACGATCTGGGAAATGATTTTTATGAGTATAATCATAGTCTAAATTATAAGTATTTTTTTCTTTATTAAAAGTAAAATTTAAACTTTCTAAACTTTTATCTAATGAATTGGGAGACGTATTAATTGTAATTTCTTTTTCAGGTACATTTTTTTCAAAATCATAATTTCTAAAAAATTCAAAAGATTTTACATTTATATTTTTATATCCATGATCGCTACCCATAATATTTGAAAGATGTATCAATATACCATTTCTATTTTCTTCATCTTCACCTTTATTAAAGTAAATTAAACTTGATGATTTACCAGATCCTGATGCACCATATCCTATAACAAAAACTGGTTTCTTTGCAACAAGAGATTCTATAATTTCAGGAATATTATTTTTTGCAATGTCTTTATTCTTTTCATCTGGTGAAAAGATAGAGGTAAATGGTCCAAGACCATACGTATGGTCATAACGAATTACATTAAGATTTTTATTTAATACAAAATAATCTTCAAAATTTTTAGTATTATTATATTTTTTGTCAAAATCTGTTTTCAATGTAGGTGATGTTATCATTTTACCATTTTCATTTTTATAATAATTTATATTATGATCATTGTATTGTAAAAGCATTAGGGATTTATCTTGAGAATCCATTCTATTTTTATTTATATTATAATATGTTTTGAACCTATTGTTATATTCCTTATCATCATCATCATTTCTAATTTTTATATATGTTAATACATTGTTTTTGACTTTTGTTTTTAATATTTCATTTAAATTAAGTTGTAATGTATTATTAATGTCACTTTCAATAAAATCATAAATCTTTTTAAATCCCTTCAAGAAATCCATGTTTGATATAATGTATTTAGCAATCATCTCTTTTATATAAAATATAAAACCTTTATCTGTATTAGATAATACATCACGAATAGTATCTGTAAAACGTTTTATAAATAAATACTTTGATTCTTGTTCACTTTTCATATTGTATTTAAAGTTTGCAGTATCATTATTTATATATTCTTTAGCAATATCTGTTTCTAAATAATTACGTTGAAATGTAGCTAATTCTCCTGATCTACTTTTTACTAATTCTGTAATATCAATATATAAAAATGTTTGTATAACTGAAAAAACAGAATTTTTCTTCATTAAAATTCTATCATCCCCCTTTTTATACCATAATTGAATATATTTTGATAATATTGTATTTTTTAATTCATCCATTGTAAAAGAAGTTAATTTTAACATAGTAGGTGACAATAACATTTGTGTAATTAATTTAATATACAATTTTAAAAAAACATCTAAATTATTACTATCTGCTCCACCTACTTGATTACTTGTTTGAAAAATTCCAGTTAATTCTTGTATAGCTTTTAATAACTCTTGATCTGATAAAGTTGTATTTTTATTTTCATTTATTATATTGTATTTTTCTTTTAATACTTCTAAAATATCATTAACATCTCCCCTTTTTATAATATCAGATTGTTCACTTGTAAATTTATTTTTATTTATTTTTTCTAAATCTATATATTTATTTTCGTCGATCTTTTCATCTTCTTCTTTTATTATAGAAGGTGCCATTTCTTTAATCATTTGTATTTCAGCACTTTCTTCAATAAGTTCCTTCATTATTTTTTTATCTTTTTTACTTTTTGTTTTCTTTAAATTTTCTATTTGTAATAAAAGATCTTTTTGAACAGAATCTAGTTGATCTCCAATTTCTTTTACTTTTTGTTTTTCAGGCAATTCCTTTAATCGTCCTTCTAATATACCCTTTTCTTCAGATATTTTTTTAATAATGCTTTCAAAATCTGATGTTTTTAATGAATCTTTTGCAATATAACTTTCAATATTACTTTTATATTCTCTAATACCATTCTTGATATCATCGAAATTATTCATTACAGTTTTATTAAAAGTATCAAATTTTTTAAAAAATTCTTCTTGAATATTTTCTATTCTATTTTCATATTTATTTTTTATAGCAATAATTTCATGATTTTGACTATCGTATAATAATTTATATCTTGTTTTTTCAGAAATAGCTTCTTCTAAATCCTTGACAATTTTCTCATGTTCTTTTTTTGAAATCGATGCATTTTCAGTATTTTTAAAGAAATTTAACAAATTATCTTTATCTATTTTACTAAATCCTTCAACGATAGGAATCTTTTCTAATATATTAGAAACCTTTTCGTTTTTTATTTCTGTAATATCTATTGGTTCTATTAATTTCCCAATAGAACCATCTGCGTTAATAAAACCAATTACTAACTTGTTATTCGACACAATAAATCCAAGAGCTTTCGTATATGAAAATTTAAATGGTGAAAAAACAATTTTTGGATAATTTTTTTTAATATAATCTATAATATTTGTATTATTATCCATATATTATACTTAAACATTTTTTTTTTAATAAATTTACTAAGTAATTAGATTAGAGTAAAGCGTCATAGTGATTTTCACCTGTATATAATAAATTGCAATCAAATTGTCTATTGCAATCTTCTGTTATTTTTGTACCTGATAATACAATCTCGTCTTTTTTATTACATAAAATATATACGTTAAAACAATAATCTTTAAATGCGTTTGATAAAGAAATTAAAGTAATATGATCTCCCCAAAATTCATCCTTCATATAATCGTCTATAGAATTTTCAAAAAATTCAGAATCATTTTCATATAATATTTCTAATTCTCTTTTCATTTCATTTTTAACTTTTTGATACATATCTGAATCTCCATAAATAATTTTTGCTATAGCTCTATATTGACAATTTCCATCTCCCTTTATTTGCTCAAAATCAAAATCGTATTTTTTTAATATATTTTTTAAATTATCTTTATCAATATTTTCTATATTTTCTATATTTTCTTCACAATCTATATTGAAAAGAATCTCTCTTTTTTTTCTTTTAGATGCCAAATCTTTTTTTTGTTCTTGAAACGGAACTTCTATTAAATTTTTATTTAAAGTAACGTTTAATTCTTCCAATGATGGAAATTTATAAGATTCTTTTTCCTTTTCTTGACTTTTTAAGGAAGGTGAAAGAAGAATACTTTGAGGAAAAAGAATATTAGAACCACTAGTACCTTGCCGTCTAACGACATCTTCGTTAAAGGTAGAAGTAGAAAATGTATCTTCTGTTTCAGAAGAAGGTATTTCTGGTAACTTTTGTATTTGCATTGTCTTTAGTGACTTTTGTAATTCTATTATTTCTGGGGTCTCTGATGACTTTGGTGTTTCAGAGGACTTTGGTGTTTCAGATGACTTTAATATTTCAGAGGACTTTAATATTTCAGAGGACTTTAATATTTCAGGGGACTTTGGTGTTTCAGGGGACTTTGGTTGTATTGTTTCTGGTTCTTCAATAATTCCTTTAATAGACATTTTAAATGTAACATTAGGTAATTCATTAAATTCATCTATTAACTTTTCTAATTTATTAATATCAATTGCTTTATTTTTTTCTATAAATTTTACAAGACTAATTTTTGGTACTTTATCTATTATAATATTTTCTTTAACTGGAATTATAAGACCTCTTTTAGTAACAATCATAATAACTTTGTTAAAACTATTAATTATTTGAAAATATATATCATGAGGTGTATCTTTTATTATAGCTAATAAGGTAGATATATCATATAATTCTGTATAATCAAAATTATCAGGGTATTTATTTTCCTTTACACAAGAAGATTTATAATAATTTATAAAAAAATTAACAATGTTTGTTTTCGGTGTATCTGTATCATTGTAATTAAATACATAAGAGACTATAGATTTTATATTTTTTTTCAATTGTAATTTTCCAGGAGAACCTGTTGTCCAAGTAACCTGAGTATCTCTTACAATTAATTCAAATGAATTTGTTCTTTTTAATAAAAATATATAAGGATTAGATGTATTTTGTTTTACAGGTAAGCATAATATTCTTATATTCTTATAGTCTTCTTTTTCTGTTGTTTTTGTTTTAATAAGTGGTATATTTATTACAATAACATTACATTCTAAACATCTTTGTATAATATCAATTAATTCTATCCATTGGATAGGATTTTCTATATCGTTTATTGATTTTATATAATTTTCTAATGATCCATATTTTGAATAGATAGTTCCATTGTTTAATTTATGAAAATCAACAGGATTTTTTTGTAAAAAATTAATTATATATTTTCTTAAACCAAAAGTTGTTGTATTTGATCCTATTTTATCTCCTAATGCTTCAATAATACAATTTAAAAATGAAAATTTATTTTGTTCAACTCCCCATCTAATCATTGCACCACTTTGACGAATTTTATTTTTAGTAATCATTTCATTTAATAATATATTTAATGGAGGTGGTAAAATACCTTTTCTTTTTTGTTCTAATGGTTTATTTGTTGTAATTAAATAAGGATTTTCTTTTGTTATTTGGTCTGGTAAGACATATAGTTTAGGTTCATTTTCAAAACAACAAGGTAATGAGTTTTTAGTATAACCAAAAATCTTTGTATTTTCATGTTGTTTACAAGTAGTATTAATATTATCATTTTTTCTATTTGTAAAATCAACTTTATTTTCACATTTGCTATTATTATATAAATGTACTAAATTATGCAATTTTGTAGATTGTAACCATATTGATTCGTTTTCATTTTCTTTTGAAATTTCATTTTTACGTATTGTATCAATTAAATCCTTATTATGAATATGAATTAATTTATTTTCTTCAACGTCTAGAAAATAATAAGGTTGTTGTATATTCTCTTTTGTCATATCCGAGATCATTTTTATAACATGTGTCTTGAATTGTTTGTTATTATAAGAAACGTCAATTAATAAATTAGATGGTTGTACAATTGTTTCTAATAAAAATGGATCACCAATATTTCTTAAAATACCTTCTCCTTTTTTTTGAAAACAACAAAGAATATTAGCAGGTGTAAATCCAGGATATTTATATTGGTCACCTGTACAAATATATTTTGTATCTTCAAAATTTAATATACGATAATCTTCATAATTCATTTTTGGATCATACATTTCATTATTTTCTGTAATAGGTTGACGTTCTTTTTGACATTTAATAGGATTTACTATACTTGGGTTATATTTTCTTATCTGCTTAATATTACTTTTTTTCTTTATTTTTTGTTCATATTCTTCTTCTATATCAGAAAAAAGTGCATCTTCACTTTCACCCTTTCCTAACTCGTTAGCTATTAATATTTCATTAATAATTGTTTCTAATTGCGAAATACTATTTCCACCAAAAATATATAATAAACTAGAATCTTTTTTATATGGATTGTCTTTTATATTTATAGTTAAACCTAATTTTTCATAATCTTCATCTATGATTTCTTTACAAGTTCTTGTATAATAAAATGACAAAATTTCAACATTATTTATCATTTTTGCTGTAAAAAATTTTTGAACTCCTAAATCAGATAATGGAAATTTATCTTTTTGAACAAGTTCTTCAGTTGTTAAAATAGCATTAATTGATTCTATTGATATTTGATTTTTTTCAATAGGAACAAGTCTTTTTGATTTAGAATAAATTCCAAATAATGTATCAAACTTTTTTATAATATTATTAATAATAACAACTATAATATTTTCAATCTCTGTTACTGAACGTTTATCATCTTCTTGATCAAAAATTGTTTTAATATTAATAGATCCATTATCTAAAATCTCTATTGTCATATAATAAGGATCATTTGTATTTTCGAATTTAAAGCGATGTTTTAAAACTAATCCTTTGATTTTTTTATAAGTTATTTTATTTTGTTTTTTATTTTCATTTAAAATCCATGATTTAATAGTATCTTTAGGTATGGAATCTACTAATTTATTGTAAATTTTTATAATAGGATCTTTTTTTGAAGATGTATTATAAGCTACAAATGGTATATCATCAGATAATTCTAATATATTAAATATAGATTGAGTATTAAGAAATTTTTCTTTAACGTCAAAATCATTTTTTATAGAAAATGATATACTTGTATATATAAAACTTGGACTTTTATCTTCATTGATTTCGTAATTAAATTCCTTATTTTCATAAGATAAATTATAAAATGATTGAAGATATTCATTTTCTTCTTTAAAAGATTCTATATTATTTACCCAATTATTTTTAATTGTGTTTTGAATGTAATCATAAATATCTCTTTTTAAATTTTCTTTTTCTGTTTCACTTATTATTTGTAAATTTTCTGAAACTAAATAATTGTAAAATTTATTTTTTATTAAAAAATCAATATCTTCTATTGTTAAATCTATATATTCTTTTGATAATTTTTTAAATAATTCATATTTGTCATCTTCTCTTTTACTATACAAACTATATATATCTTTTATTTGATTTATATTATCAATAACAGAAGTTACATGAATAATAGGATTTGCTGGTAATGGCGATGAATAATAATTTAGTAGACAATTATTATTTGTGAGTAATTCGTTTTTTATTTCATTTTTAATTTCTAATTTTAAAAAATTTGGATAATACTTTATTTTATCTTCTGTTTTTTGCATTGATAAAAAAATTTTTTTTTTTATTGCAAGTATATTTTCATCAATTAAAAATCCAAATGATACATTTGTATTACTCGGATCACTCTGGTCAATTTGATCTTTAGGATTTAATACAGTATTATTAAGGGTTTCTATAATAATTATCCCCAATGTCATTATTAACATTTACTAAGAAATAAATGTTTTAAAAATATCGAATATTGTTTATAAAAATATCGATTATTGTTTATAAAAATTTTTTCTTTTGAATAATAAGTTTTAAAGAATCACAAATAAGAAGAAATTTATCAGTAATTTCTTTGATTTGATCTATTTTTTTAAATCCAGATGCTATAATATTACCAGTTTGAAAAATTAAAAATGTAATATTTGTACAAGTGCATTTATCTGAACAACCACATATACCTTTAACGAAGATGTCGTTAGACGGCAAGGTACCTTTAACGAAGATGTCGTTAGACGGCAAGGTACCTTGTTGAATACATCCATTTGATATAGATAATGTATTGTCATTTAAACCTATTTTATAAATAAATTTAATACCAGAATACGATTCTGGTTTATATTTACATATATAGTTTAATTTTACAAGTTGTTCGTATAAACGTTGTCTATTTATTTCATAATCTATAGTAAAATATACATTTATACAATTTATATTAAAATCTATATTTTTTTTAAAAGATTCCATATTTTTTTCATTTTGTATTAATTTATCTAATTTATCTTGATCGTCTTTTTTATTTTTAAAAGGATTACAAGAATATTCTATTTCAAAAACATCTCGTGTATCATTTTCTAAATCAATTACTTTATCTTTATCAATGTTATAATCTATTTTTCCTATAAGTATAGTATTATTATAATAGATAAAATCATTTAATTGATCAATGTAAATATTTACATTTTTTTTGTAAAATTTATTCCTATTTTTAAACAACTCAATTTTAGAAAATCCTATATGTTCTCCTTTAAAATTAATAATAGAACGTTGTCTTTTCTTTTCTATTTTTGTAGAAATAAACATCTTTGTTTTATGATCAATCGTATACTCTTTTTTATTAATAGTGTATTTACAATAATCTTTTTTATATCCAATAATAGAAGCACTTCCATTCTCGTCTATATACGAGTATACCAATTTATCCTTGTCTACTAAAACTCCATTTTCATCCTTTGTTAATAAAATGATATCCTTTTTATCAATTATATTTTTTAATTTACGATAAATAATTTTAGTAACATCTACACCTTCGTTTTCGCTTTTACAACCAGTTAAATGTAAACTTCCATTTCCAAATAATTTTATATTCACATTGTTTCCATTGTTATTTATAATAATAGTAATTTGATTGTAAAAAAGTGTCTTTTTAACTTTGTCAATATTTTTATTTTTAGCCTTTTTATAAATAGAAGTGGAATATTTTCCTTTCATAATACTTAAATCGGCATAATTGTATTTAATACCAATAATATCGTCATCTATATGTAAATATTTTCCTATATTTGTTAAATTTAATTGACAATATGGTAATTGTGTTGATATTGTAATTGTTGAAATTTTTGGAACATTTTTAAGTGACATGTAATTATAATAATTTTATAATTAAATTCAATTTTATTTGATTTGATTTTTTTCTTTACATAATATATATATCGTATAATGAATAGCAAAAAAATTTATATTCTTATTACAATTATTATTATTATTTTTATAATATTCTATTATTATTATTTTTACAATCAAGAAAATTTTGATGGATCAAGTACAAATAATGTATTCTCAAAATTAGCTTGTATAATTGGGAAAGATGGTAATGAATATATATTTAAAATAGACAATTCTTTAAATGTTAAAGATAAAAGTAATAAGTATTATAAAACATTACATTCATTAGTACGTAATTATAAAAAAGGTGATTCTACTATAAATCAAATAAAAAAACAAGATTTTCTTGATAGTAAAGATTCTATAGTTTGCGATGAAGCAAACTTTTCTACTTATTATGTAAAAAAATTAAGGGATCCAGTGTCTAAAACAAAATCATTATTTAATACTTTTAATTCAAGTTGGCAAAATCAAGAATGTACTGTTTCTGATATTAAAAATCCAAATCATTGGTGTAATAAAGTATACAGTGCTATAGCTGATAACCCTAAACTATGTGATAAAAGTGATCCTAAAAACAATCCTCCAAAATATTGTAATGATTTAAATGATGTTAAAAGTTATGTATTATCATCTGATCCTACTAATGGACCTATAGTAAATAATTTAAAAGCGTCTGGTAGATCTTGTCCAGATCAATGCACTGTTAAATCTGGTAGAATTCCTAATTCTTATAAAGATCCATTTACAGGAAAAGAAGTATGTTTAACAGACATGGGTTTAGTAAATGGTAAATGTGCAGGTACGCAATTGTTTACTATTGTAAATGGAAAAGTTGTTGATAGTTATAGTAAAGGATGTAAAAAATGTGCATCAAGAGCTTCTACTGAACAAGATAGAGCTCTTTTAGCAGCTATCCCAGATAAAATTTGGCCTTTTAATAAATGTTTAGAAGGATGTGCTATATAGGATGTGCTATAATAGACAGTTTTGCTATTTATTTAATTTATTTAATTTATTTATTTAATTTAATAAATTAAATTTATATACATAAATATATATATGTCAGTGCCAGCACATTTTTCATTTACTCGTTCTAGATATGACGAATGCGCTTTAGATAAAAGTAATCAAGAAAGTACATCTCCGTTTAATTGGATAACAGACAAATCTGTTATTGAATCAAAACAAGTTTGTTTTCAAGCAGCATCTCCCTTTATGCATAATCCATATAAAAGTGTTCCTATGGGATCTGTTGATATTGAAAGTGAATTAAGAGGACAAAATTTTGATCTTACAAAATGCCCAAGTAAAAAATTTAATCCAAATAAAGCAAATCCAGTCAAAACAAAAATGTTACCTGATTGTGATAATACACTTATCCCAGAATATACTAGAGTTGGTAGAGCTTGTAATGTTTTAAGTGGTATTAATATTAACCGTTTTCATCCTCTTTGTGAAGATTATCAAGAAATAAATAAAATTCACGATAATGCATATATTGGAACAAATACAAGATTAGCTATTAAAGATGCTTATAGAAAGTAACTAAAAAGTAACTAAAAAGTAATCAAGTAAATATTTTAAGAAAATTTTTTTTCTTAAAATTTTAATTCTATCTTTTTTGCAATTCTATCTTTTTTATTTTAATTTATCAAAAAGTTTTTTAAACGTTTCATTTTTTTCATAGATTTCAATCTCTTTTTTTTCAATTATACTTTTATCTAAATCTTCTCCCGTTTCTGAATCAGAATTTAATTCTCTATTTTCATCTAACTTACGACTAAGATCAAATTCTACATTCTTTTTTTCTTGTTTAATTAGTACATTTTGCTTTTCTTGTTTACTTAGTACATTTTGTTTATCTGTATTTTGTTTATCTGTATTTTGTTTATCTGTATTTTGTTTATCTGTATTTTGTTTATCTGTATTTTGTTTATCTGTATTTTGATTATATGTATTTTGATTATATGTATTTTGAGTATATGTAAAAGCCATATAAAATAATCCCAAAGTTCCAAAAATACTAAGTGCTCCGATAGTTCTTCCAATTCCTTTTATAAAAGAAGATGTTAAATCATTTTTGAATGTCATTTTATTATTATATTAAAAAAATATAAATTTCATTTTTTTTAAACACACTACGTATAAAAAATATTACTTTTTTATTAAAAAAGTATAATGAAAAAAGTATAATGAAAAATGATATTAAAGAGCGTTTGAAAGATATATTTATATCACAAAAAAACTCGGGATATTTATTCGACATAATAGTAAAAAAAAATATAAAAAACTATCCAGAATTCAACAATATTTTAATGGAACATATTGAAACTTATAAGATAAATATGGTAAAATTACAAGAATATATATTTGATGATAATTTCTTTTCTATATATGAAAATAATAAAGATTTAGAAGATGTTTTAATAGGTTTAAACAAAATAACCGTTAGCAAATTTGAATATTTGTTATTACAAGATTTAGATAAAAAACATAAAAGTAATAACATTAAAGAAAATAATAGAGAAAATAATAGAGAAAATAATAGAGAAAATAATAGAGAAAATAATAAAGAAAATAATAAAGAAAATAATAAAGAAAAGGAAGACTATAGAGAAAAGGAAGACTATAGAGAAAAGGAAGACTATAGAGAAAAGGAAGGTTATAGAAATGATAATCAATCAGAATACGACTATAAAGAGCGTTATATTCATTTTATGTCAGATGATTCTTATAAACGGAATAAAAGATATATATATAATCTTGATATATCTAAATTAAAAAGTATAGATTTGCAGTCTATTTATTTAAAATGCGACATGTATAATATAGATGAATCTAATAATAAATTTTATATAATTGAGCAAAATATAAAGACTCTTATAACAATACCGACTGGATATTATACTATTCATAATTTATTAGAATGTATTACAAAATTTTTAAATTTGTCTTCTATTAATAAAAACAAGGATTATACGTATAAAATATTTTTTAATATATTAAAAAACAGAGTTTGTTTTACTGTAAATAATAATAATAATATAGTTGGTAAGCCACCTAATTATTCTATATTTTTTATAGAAAATGAATATAATTACAATTTACAAAAAATACTTGGATTTGATAAAGTAATATATTCAAATAGTTCAATTTATATAGCTGAAGATTCACCTAATACAAACATATTTGAAAAAATATATGTTCAGATATATTTAAATGATATTCCATTGAGTAAATATGAAACTACTAATAAAAATTTTTGTTATTATGATATGTTACACTTGGATATGGAAAAGGATTTTGGTAAAAAATTATCATTTTCTTCAAAAAATAATCAATATGATATAGATAAAGACTTTGATCTACAAACTATAGGATTTCAATTTAATAATAGTCACGAATATAGTTTACACAATTTAAATTTTGAAGTAATTATGCGTTTCGAGTACATGTAATCTATCAGTGTACATAATACGCAAATGTAAATTTAACCTAACCTTTTTATTATTATTTTTTATTTATTGTTAATAAGTAATGAATTTAAAAGATGAATTTTCTAATGCGTTTAAAATATATCTAGATCCTGAAAAATATTGCTGTATATGTTTTAGAGATTTACATATTTTAAAAGACAATTTGGAACATGACTTGTCATTAGTAGATATACAGAGTGATTTTTTTATAAACGATTATATACCAAATAATTTATTAATAAAAAGTTCTTGTAATGTACATTATATTTGTATAGAATGTCTAAGGAGATCTGTTAATAATTATGAAAATCACACTATTAATGAATCTAATAGTCATATATCTTGCCCTTATCCTTTTGAAGATTGTCTTACAAAAATTGGATTGAAAAATATATTTGAACATCATCATATTAAAAAAATATGTTCTACACAAGACGAATGGTTAGAGTATTCTTATCATGCAGATAAATATGCATTTCCAGGATTTACTATTATAAAATGCCCAATGTATAAATGTAATACTGATATACTGATAAAAACAGAAAGTATAAAAAATACATCAATTGGTGATCTTATTATAAAATGTTCTCAAAATCCAAAATGTTCTAAAAAATTTTGTTATTATTGTAAACAGTATATATCTTATTATTCAAATATCTGTTATGATTGTAAAACATCTTATGAAAATGAAAATCCAAATGTATACAATTACTATATTAATAAATTAATACATAATGCTCCATTAGAATGTATAAAAGAAATTGATATAGAAAGGCAAGAAATTGATATAGAAAGGCAAGAAATTGATATAGAAAGGCAAGAAATTGATATAGAAAGGCAAGAAATTGATATAGAAAGGCAAGAAATTGATATAGAAAGGCAAGAAATTGTTTCAGATACCTTTAACGAAGATGTCGTTAGACGGCAAGGTATAGAATATGAAAATAGTTCTATAGAAAGTCTTAAAGTAAAATTAAATTACAAAGAAAATTCCTATTTATATTTAAATAAAGAAATAACTGAAGATATAGTTATTTGTCAAATAAAAAATTTACTAAATGAAGTATCAAGTTATATGATTTGTTGTATTTGTAGACGTAGTTTATATAAAACAGAGAAATGTAATGGATTATCTCATCATAATTTAGAAAGATGTTATGCTTGTGGTAGAATAGGTTTTACAGTAAAGGGATTAATTGAACATTGGAATTCAAATGGTGTTGGTGGATGTTTTCGTTTTGACACTGATAGTTATGTTAAAAAGAAAATTCCAGAATATATTTGTAATGATTCTATTTGTTCTAATCACGAAATAGGTGACTGTAAAATACATGAGCATTCTGAAGGTATTTATAAGTTAGAAAGGATGAGAATTAAATCGTATATTTACCATATAATAAAATCTGTTTTACCAGAATTGTCTTTAAAAATATACGATACGTTACATGACATGTATAAAGAAGATGACAAAATATACGAATTGTTACCATATAAGCAAACCTTGTTAATATTGCAAAAATATAAAATAAGATATAAAGATTTTAGTGAAGATGTTGTTTATTCGCAGATAAAATGTACACATCCCAAAGATATTGATGATTTTTATATTGATAAAAGTTATACTTTAAAAGTTGACGAATATATAGATAAATATATATATAATAATCAAAAAGACATATCATTTGCTGAAGAAATTCTATATTATACAAATAATAATCAAGAAAATACACCACTACTTATAACAGACATAGACACAGACATAGACACGGGCATAGACACGGGCATAGACACGGGCATAGACACGGGCATAGACACGGGCATAGACACGGACATAGACACGGATACAACAAATATAACTACAATAGACATAACAGATTTAACAAGACAAAATATACCTAACGACTCTGTTTATCGAGGTACCTTTAACGAAGATGTCGTTAGACGGCAAGGTACCTTTAACGAAGATGTCGTTAGACGGCAAGGTACCTTTAACGAAGATGTCGTTAGACGACAAGGTGCAACTGATTTTAGAAATATAACAAATGAAAATCTTATAGATTTTCTAAATTTCTCATTACCTACTACTTATAATGAAGAATTTTTAAATTTTACATATATTCCTATACCTGATACTTCTATAGTTTCAGACTTTAATCAGCAAGATATACAGCAAGATATACAGCAAGATATACAGCAAGATATACAGCAAGATATACATCAAGATATACATCAAGATATATTTTATGATTACAATATAGATGATATAATTGATGATACAATCAATGATACGATTAATGATACGATTGGTAATCTAATTGGTGATACGGATGATTCAGAAAGTGAAAGCTAAATACCTTTAACGAAGTTGTCGTTAGACGGCAAGGTACCTTTAACGAAGTTGTCGTTAGACGGCAAGGTACCTTTAACGAAGTTGTCGTTAGACGGCAAGGTACCTTTAACGAAGTTGTCGTTAGACGGCAAGGTACCTTTAACGAAGTTGTCGTTAGACGGCAAGGTACCTTTAACGAAGTTGTCGTTAGACGGCAAGGTACCTTTAACGAAGTTGTCGTTAGACGGCAAGGTATTTAATGTTTTTTTTTAATGACAGCCTTTATTTTATCTTCTACTATAAATTGTTTATTTTGAAGTATAGATTGTGCAATTTCTTCTGATTTTTGGCTATCTTTTAATCTTTCATTAATTTTTTCCATAATTACTTCTTTTTTAAATGTTTGTGGTATTTTACGTGCATATAAAACAATTTCTCCATCTTTTAATGATATACTATCCATATCATTTTTTGTCATGTATTCTTTAATTTCTAATTCTAATATATCTGTATTTTTTTTAACAATCTTTTGCTGTTTTCTCATATCTGTTAGTTGTTTTTGTAATTCGAGATATTTTTGAAAAGTTTCTTGAATAGGGGTTGTCATTGTATATATTATATAAATTATAAAAAAATTTAAAAAGGATAACACAATAACTTTTTTAACTTTTTTTATCTCTATCTTTTTCAAGACCTTTCTATAGAAATTTTCTCTATGTTTCTAAAAACACATGTGTGTTTCGAATCAAACAAATATATTTTACTACAACATACAATACATCTCAATATGTCATTTTCGTGATTATCATTGTTATCTGTATTTATAGCCTTTTTATTTTTCAAGGGGCTTTTTGACATATAATATAATATAAGAAAATAAAATGAATAAAAAATAATAACGTAGAATAATAAATATAACAATATATTATGTATTATGTTTGCTAAAAAATACAAACCAACTGTGCAAAAATCTCTTTTCCACAAAGATATAGTAAATCATATAAGAAAATGGATTAAATTATTAGATACAAATAGCGAATACAATCTTTCTTTAAAACAAATTTTATTTTTACAAGGTCCTATAGGTTGTGCTAAATCTGTAACAGTCGAATGTTTATTCAAAGCGTATAATTTAATAGACATAGATCTTGATGTTTTATCTTCAAGTGAAAGAATAAATGATATTTTAAATACTATAGTTGATTTTAATTCTTTAACATTAGAAAATACATTTTCAAAAAAACGTAATAGACAAAATATAATATTCATTGATAATATAGAATTGTGTGAAAAAGGTTTAGATACATTTATAGATTCAATACATTCTCGTCATAATATACCTATTATTTTAGTATGCAATAATTCAAAGTATAAAAATATTTTTTCTATTTACAAGAACTGTACTTTGATAGAATTTAAAAAACCTAGTTTATTAGAATTAAACAAACTATTATTAGATATAAATACATCAGAAAAATTAAATTTAACAAAAGAAAATAATCTAGAAATAATAGAAAAATCTCAATATGATATTAGACAATTGTTTTTTATAGTAGAACAGTGGTATTTAAGTAATATAAACAATTTATCATTTGAGAATTTTATAGAAGGAGTTGATATAAAACATGAAGATCAAGATTTACAAGAAAAGATGTCTTATTTATTAGATTACAATAAACCATTTGATTTTAATAAATCGTTTCAAATTAGTATATCAGAACCTCAAGTATTATCTGGAAGTATATATCAAAACTACAATTTTATTAATAAAGAAAATAAAAATGACAATTCTATTTTACTGAGTCGTTATTCTGATATGTTATATAGTATGTCTGAATCTACAATATTTCATACTCAAATTTATGAAAATCAATATTGGGATTTATATAATGAATATGCTGTATTTTCTAGTACTTTACCTAGTTATTATTTTAAACTTAATAAAGACATTTTAAAAAAAGATGATATAAAAAATATGTCTATAGTATCTTTTAAAGATTTTTCTTATAATTTTATAAATTCTTATCAAGAAGTTAAAAAGATTTGTAAAACTAATTTGTATTCTAAAAAATTAAATTTTAATTTTAATAAAGGAGCAATAGACTGTATTTGCGATTTAGAATCTTGTTTTAGTATTGTAAAAATACTTGTAAAATGTATTGAAAAATTAAATGAATACTTTGATAAAAATAAAAAAGGAAAGAATACTACAAAAAAAGAAAAAATAGATTTATGCAATATTATATCTGACGATTATAAAATGTATTTTGATAAATTGATTTTAACTATATATGATTATAAATTGTTCGAAATAAATGTAGATTCTATAGATTTTAAAAAATACAAATTAGATTCACAAATAAGAGAACATTGTAAAGAAGTAGATTTACGTGTATTTAAAAGATTTTTAAATATTTTTACATTAGATGATAGTCATAAAAATTTTAAATCCCATATAGAAATTTCTTTACAATATAAAATATTTATACTATTTTTAGATTTTTTAGAAAAACAAAGTATAGAAAATAAATCAAAAATACATGATACAATGACACAAGATCTTTCTGAAATTTGGAATTTTTAGATTAAAAAAGATATATATATATATATTTTTTTTAGTAATTTATACAAACCCAGCTTTATAAATACTGTAAAGACTTTTTAAAGAAAGTAAACAAGTTAAAACAGACATTGCAAGATTTACAAGAATGAAAATCCAATTGCTTGGTTTTTTAGATTTTAAATCAGTTGTTGTATAACATTCGACGGCGATACTTGAAGTTGCGATAGATAAAACGCTAAACGTCAATATAAAAAAAGCAATTGCGAAATTAGTTAAATCCATTTTGTTTTATATATAAAAATAAAAAAAAAATATTAATTATACTAAATCTATATTAAATTATACTAAATCTATATTAAATTATACTAAATTATACTAAAAATTATACTAAAAATTGTACTAAAAATTATACTAAAAATTTAAATCTATATATAAATTTTTCAAACACGTTTTTGCACATTCTTGTTCAGCTCCTGTAACTTTACGACCAAAACCAATACCTAATATATAATTATCTTTTTGGCATATATCAAAAAGTTTTGAAAAAACAGATGGATTTTTTAATCTATATTCTTCCAATATATATTTATTATATTTTTTAATATCTTTTTGTATTACATCGCTCATTTCTGATAGATGTTTATCAGAAATAACTAACATTCTTGTAAATATTTTTCTATATAAAGGTCCATCTTCTTGTAAAGAAGTATATATAGGAGTTTTCCATTTTAATGATTGAAAATAACGCTGAAGACTATCTTTAAAATTATCGTTTTTAGATATTAATTCTGCAAAGTCAATTATATTTTCTATTACTGTTCTAACAAAACGATCTGCGTATAAATATCCTTTTTCACCAAAATCTATTAAAATTGATCCAATAAATGCTTCAAAAGCATCTTCGTAAAAACTTGGTGTTCCACGTCCTCTCGTAGTATCGAGGATTGTCTGGTTTTCTACTTGTAAAGAAAGTAAAATGTACTTTTTAAATCCTAAAGTAATACCAATTTTATGTAACATGCTACATTTTTCAATTTTGATTTTTAATCTTGTCAAAAATCCTTCTCGTTCATTTCCAAAACGTTCAAACAAATATCTTCCCATAATAGCTTTTAATATAGAATCTCCTAGATATTCAAGACGTTCACTTGAAGATTTTGGTAAATAAAAATTTGTTAAAAGAGAATTCTCATCTCCATTTGTCATTTGATGTTGTATAGCTTGATAATAACTTTCATGAATAAAAGCTTCTTGATAATGTTCTAAATTATTTATTTTTAAAAAGGTATTATCATCACCTATGTTTTCAAAATAATTTAGAATATTTTCAACTTCTTCTTTTGTAATTAAACGGTTATTTGGATTATCCATTGATTGATTTAAACAAAAAATAATAGAAATTCAATTATTTTTTTTAAATTTAACTATAAATACGTAATCTTTTTGGTTTATAAAAGTCTAAATCTGAAAATAATAATTCAGATACAAATTTTTGAATATAGGTCTTTTTTTCAGTAAATGCAGTTTTTATTGTAGATTGAAATAAATCTGTTATTATAGGTAGATGTTTTGTAAAGTTCATTTCAATATATTTTAATAATGTATTTTTATTATTTGGTTTATTAATTAAAACATGAAACTTATTTAAATGTGGTAATTTTGAAATATCGTTTTTATGAATTATTTTAAACTGAATACATTTTCTTTTAATATTATTTTTTATTGCTGTTCCACAATGTAATAAATTTGCATCAAAAATAATAGATGTTCCTTTTTTAAAATTTAATTTTTTAGAATAATCAAAAATATAAAAAAAAGCATTGTCAATATGACTTTCTGGAATTACATTTAATCCATTTCCTTCACTGTTTTCATCTAAATATAAAATCATCGTATAACTAGGATATTCTAAATTATTATACTGTTTTGAAGATGTATAATCTCTATGATATGTATGAATAGCAGAATTTTCAATTACATACATGTAATCTATTAATTTATAATCATTTCCTAATAATTTTTTAATTTTAGATTTAATATTATCATTGTTGATAAATATATCATGTATATTTTTAAAATTTCTATTTTCCCAGTTTTTTAATACATTTTTTATATCAAATTGCGACAACATATTTTTTATAACTATATAACCAGAATCGTTTACTTTACGCATTTTATTAAAAACTAATATAAATAGTAAAAGTGTTATTGTTAAAATCGATATGTAAATCATATTGTATGATATTATATATTCTAGAAATAAAAATTAATAATTTTTTAATTTTTATTTATTTAGTAATAGTAAAATGGGTAATATTAAGGGCGTTGTTTTAAAAGAAAAAGATTTTACAAAAAATTTAAATGGTGTTTATGTAAATCAGAATAAAATTAATAAAAAACCAGGTATGCTTTTGATACACGCAACGTGGTGTGGACATTGTGTTAGATTTTTACCAACTTTTAATGAATTATGTGATTCGGTAGGTGGTGATTTTATTTGTTCATCTATTGAAAGTGAAGAAATAACAGAAGATCTTAAAAAAAAATTAGAATTTAGAGGATTTCCAACTATTAAATTTTTTGATCAAACTGGGAGAATTATAAAAGAATATAATGGTTCAAGAGAAAAAAATGACATATTAGAACATATTTGTAATGTTTATCATCATTGTCATTATTATCATTAATTTTACGTTTATAATAAGCATTTTATTTATAAGTCTTAAATAAAGTCTTTAATGTTTATACTTTCACAGTGTATTTTACATAAATATAATGTTTCTAAATTAGAAACAATTTCCACTTATTCTATAGCTTTAGGTTTAGTTGTATATTCATGCATTTACTTATATGTATTATTTTATAATGTAGATAATATTTCTATTTTTAATAAATTTATTATTTATATAGTTGGTGTTGATTTGTTACTTTCCACTTTTTATTATAATATGCATAAAACACAATCTAATGACAATGACATTACTATACCATTATTATCTCAAAATGTTGAAGAAACTCATTCAGATTCTGATAATTATTCTGATTCTGATTCTGATGATTTTTTTGAATCAGTCTACGAAGACGCAGAAAAAGACGTAGAAGAAGACGCGGAAGAAGACGCAGAAGAAGACGTAGAAGAAGACGCGGAAGAAGACGTAGAAGAAGACGCGGAAGAAGACGCGGAAGAAGACGCTAAAGAAGACGCTGAAAAAGCTGAAGAAGTAGAAGAAATTAAAAATATACGTTGGAATCAACAAGAAGAAATATTTTGTCTAGATGACTATAATATAGAAAAAAAGATTAAAGAAGACGAAGTTAAAGACGAAGTTAAAGACGAAGTTAAAGACGAAGTTAAAGTCAGTGTAAAAGATGATGTAATTATCAAAATTAAAGACGAAATTAAAGACGAAATTAAAGACGAAATTAAAGACGAAATTAAAGACAATATAAAACATGATGTAATTATTGAAATTCCGGAAGAAAGTGTTACTAGTAAAAAGGGTAAAAATAAGAAAAGAGGAAGGCCATCTAAACAAAATTAGTAATAACAATCATTTTTAAACATGAAATTTGATAAAATACATTATAACTTTATATAATAAAACAGTATCCATTTTATTATATTCAATGACATCTTTTGTGATATCAAAATCTGTTAATTTTTCATTTTCATCCATTGAAATATTTTTTTGTATAATAGAGCACATTGCATCTAAACCATTTTTGCATTGTGTATCATAATCTATATGTAATAATGTTTTAGCAACATATTTCAATGAATAAGAAGGTAATTTAATTGTTTGTTTAACAATTTGTAGCAAATCAATGTATTCAATTGGATATATAGTATATATATTATATAAATCTGGATATTTTTTAAGTGCTTTTTCTAAACATGTTTTGTCAGCATGACTCCAGTGATAAATTATAATAGGAGATTTTTGTTTTTTATACTTTTCATTAATAGAATGTAAAAAATCTTTTAAAATTTTATATTCGTATTCTGGAGTTAATTTATCCACAGTATAATGAACATAATCTAAATTATTTTTATTCTTATAATTAGTAAAAGTTATACCTATCATAAATAACATTGAATGATCCTTTGACAATGGGAATGAATTAAAATCATCATAAATATCATTTGTATATTCTACATCTAAAAATAAACCGTTTTTTATATTATTATTTATATATAATGTATTACTTGATTTAAATGCACGTTTTAAATTATATAAAAACAATCTTCTTTGATTTTCTAAATGATTACGACATGTTTTATCTCTTTTTTCTAATATTTCTACATTTTCATTTTCTACATTTTCATTTTCTACATTTTCATTATTAATTGGCATTGGTAATGTACAATAAAGTTTAGTAGAATCGTTTGTTTTATCATTTGTTTTACGGTTTATATATCTTTTACCAATAATTATAACATTGTTTGACAAATGTATTTTTTTATTATAATAGTTAAAAGTTTTAAAAATTTTTAGTTTTGTGTTAGAGTCAATGTAACAATTTAGTTGATTTTCAGTATCTTTGTAATATATATTTTTATACACTACATATATTAAACTATACTTGGTTTCATCTAAATTTGTTTTGTAATGAGAATTTATATTTTTATTATGTAATATAAATGTATTTCTTGATTTATATATTGAATTATATTTTTTTAAAAAATAATTATAAATTAAATTATTAAATAATCTAGATTGTTTATGAATAAATTCCATTTTAAATTATATTATAAGAGACATTGTATTTTTTTCATTTTTTATTTATGATGATATAACAAACAAAAAACAACATAAATTATGAATTACGATATAATTATTGTAGGAAGTGGACCATCAGGATTAGCATTAGCTCAATGTTTTTCTTTTATTAATAAAAAGGTATTAATTGTTGAAAAGGAAAGTGATATAGGTGGTTGTCATAGGGTAAGAAGGGTAGTTGTAGAAAATGAAAAATTATTTACAGAACATGGACCTAGGGTATATAGTTCTACTTATAAAGTATTTATAACATTACTATCAAAAATGGATTTAGATTTTTATGATTTATTTGTACCATATAAATTTAATATTACAACTATTGGCAAAGAGTCAATTTGGTCTGCATTATCTTTTAAAGAATTATCTTTATTATTTTTAGATTTTTCTACACTTTTAGTAAATAATAACCATGGGAAAAAAATATCTATGAAAGATCATTTGACTTATTTAAATTTTAGTAAAAAATCTCTTGATATGATAGATAGAATATGTCGTTTAACTGATGGTGCAGGTTATGATAATTATACATTGTATCAATTTTTACAGTTATTAAATCAGCAATTTTTTTATGGTTTATATCAACCCAATGAACCAACTGATACTGGATTATTGAAAAAATGGAGAGATTTTTTAGAAAAAAATGGAGTTACATTTTTATTAAATACAACTGTTGAAAGAATAGAAGCAATGGATAATATTATAACTGGTATTGTTATAAAGAGAAATGACCAAACATCTTTTGTAAAAATAATAGCAAATAAATATATTTTAGCTATTCCACCTAAATCTATTGTATCTTTGATAAAAAATAATATTACAGTTAAAGATGCATTTGGGGATTTTAATACTTTAGAAAAGTGGTCTGAACAAACTGCTTATATAGATTATATAACAGTTTCATTTCATTGGGATAAAAAATTAAAACTTCCTGACGTATATGGATTTCCTAAATCTGAATGGGGATTAGCATTTATTGTATTATCAGATTATATGAATTTAGAAGAAAAAAGTTCAAAGACAGTTATTTCAGCATCTGTTACAATAAAAGATAATAAAAGTAAGAGAAATGGTAAAAAAATTGATGAATGTAATAAAGAAGAATTAATGGATGAAATATATTTTCAATTATTAGAATCCTTTCCACTTTTACCGCTACCAAAAAGAATGATTTTATCTCCTGGTGTTGTAAAAATAAATAACGAATGGAAATGTATAGATACGGCATTTGTAGCAACTTCAAAACAACCCAATATACCATTTAAAAGTAATAAATTTTATAATTTATTTAATGTCGGTACACATAATGGAAAAAGTATTTATAATTTTACATCATTAGAAGCTGCAGTAACAAATGCAGTCAAATTAGGTCATTATTTATATCCTGAATTAAAAGAAGAATTTTACATATCTTCTAGTTTTACAGTAAAAGAGATATTTTGGATATGTATTTTTATAATAATAATTAGTATATTATTAAAAAAAAATATATATATTAAAAACAAATGAATGATGATATTAAAAGAATTTCTAAATCTTTAGAAACAATGAATAAAAGTATAAATGATATGAATAAAAGTATAAATCATATGAATACAAATACTAATAATATGGATAATAATATAAATAATATAAATATAAAAATAAGTAATATAGGTTCAGAGTTTAGTCAAGAAGATATTAAAAAAATACTAGAAGATATACATGTAAGATTTAATAAAATAGAACTTTTTTTAGAAAATACAAATAAACGTTTAGAAAATACAAATACACGTTTAGAAAGAGTAGAAAGTACATTACATATTGTTAATAAAAGTACAAAAAATATGGATGAACATATTAATTTTGTAGAAAATGTATATACTGTTGTTAAAAAGCCATTTGTATCTTTATTAGGATTATATTATAATAAAAATATGAATGGTACTTTACAGATGCCGAACGCATCTGTTCGGCAAGGTACTTTACAGATGCCGAACGCATCTGTTCGGCAAGGTACCTTAGATCACTTTGATGTTAAAAAAAGAATTTCTACAATTAATTCTGATACTTCTCATAATCCTGATACTTCTCATAATCCTGATACTTCTCATAATCCTGATACTTCTCATAATCCTGATACTTCTCATAATCCTGATACTTCTCATAATCCTGATACTTCTGATGTTATTCAGAAAGACTCGGTAGAATATGAAATAATTCAACCAAAATAAATTAAATATACATTCCAAATGGTGGATCGTTAAATGTATTTGTATTTGTTGTAAAACTATCTGAAAGTAATATATCTATATGTTCTTTTAAGATAACAACTGGTAAAACAGTATTTTTATTAAATGATGAATAAAGACTTTTATATTTTAATTTTACAATATTATCTTCTTCTGTAGTTAATAATAATGTATTGATTCTTGATATAACAGTCTCTATTTTTCGATTAATATCTCGCATACCTTGATCTAAAGTGTTTTTTTCTACTATATAGTTAATAGCATCATCTGATAATTTTATTGTTTCATTTTCAAAATGATATTTTTGTAAAATATTTGGTATAATATGAACACGAGTAATTTCTAATTTTTCTTTTAAAGAATAATTTTCTATATTTATTTTAAATAGACGATCTGATAAAATACTATCGATTTTACTAGGATCGTTGTAGGTAAATATAAAAAGTACTTTTGATAAATCAAATTCTAAACCTGCAAAATATTTATCGTAATTATATTTATTATTTGTAGTTGCATCTGTTAAATGAATTAAATTACCTATAATTTCTCTTCCTTGATGACTTTCAGATACTTTATCTAATTCGTCAAAAAGAATAATAGGATTTGTACATTTTGTTTCTCGTAAAATTTCTATAATTCTACCTGGTATACTTCCTACATATGTAAAACTATGCCCTGTTAATAAAGAAGAATCAGATTCTCCTCCTAAACTAATTGTTCTATATGGTCTATCTAAAGCTTCCGATATACTTTTTATAATACTTGATTTTCCAACACCCTTTGGACCATATAATCCAATTGAATTAATCGTAAAATCTTTATTTCTTAACATTTGTGTGTAAATATTGATAATTTGGTCTTTTGGTCTTTCTAAAAATGAAAGTCTTTTGTCTAAAATTTGTCTTATATCTTTTATATCTTTTTGTTTATCTTTTTGTTTATCTTTTTGTTTATCTTTTTGTTTATCTTTTTGTTTATCTTTTTGTTTTATTATAGTTTCGTCAAATGGTATTGATAATAAAATATCCATCCATGATTTGTATTTTGCATATTCGCTTGTATCAGTATTTTCAAAAGATTCCATTACATCAAGACGTTTATACGACATAATTTTATTATGTAATGGCATTTTTGATCTTAAAATTCTTTCTCTATAATCATCAGAAAATTCTAAACTAGATGATTTCTGTGTTATTTCATTTTCTAATAGTTCTAATTCTTTATTTTCATAACGTTTTGTATTTTTATGTATAATATTTAGGTTATTAGTATATTCTTGTGTTAATATATCAGAATTTGTATAATGATATAATCTTTCTAGCATTTTCTGTTTTTGTTTTATATCACTATTACTTTTTAAAATATCTATTATACTAGGTGCATTTAAACGATAATTTTCTTTAATTTTATCTAATTCGTTATTAACTAATTGTATATCATCTTGTGTATATAAATTTTTTAATTTGGATTTTTTATTTTCATTAGATTCTCTTTCAAAAAAATCTCCTTCGTAAATAGAATTAGTATGTGATATAAATGCATCATATGGGTCGTTTTTTTTATTCTTTTTTTTAGATGTTGGATTGTTACATCTTTTCATCAAATTAAAAATTGAACGTTTGATAAGTGTTTCAATGTTATTTTGAAATAAATTGGTATCTTCGTCAATATATTCCGATTCTGTACTGTAATCACTTCCTTCATTTATATCACTTTCTTCATTTGTACCACTTTCTTCATTTATACCACTTTCTTCATTTATACCACTTTCTTCACTTTCCATTATAATATTTTTTTTATTTTCCTTTTCTCTATAACTTTCTTCTGTTGTGTCTTCTATTGTGTCTTTTATTGTGTCTTTTATTGGTGTCGTGCTTTTTGTTGGATCTTGGTTATTATCTTTTACTTTGTTACTTTGATCTTCTACTAAATGATTATTTAACTTTTTTTTTTTAGTAATTGAAATATTACTACCACAATCTTGGTCAACTAATAAATTATCTGGTAAAATTTCTTCTAATTTCCTTTTTTGGTTTCTAGTATGTACCATTAAAGACTTTATTAACTCTTATAAATAAAATAAATCATTTTTTTTTACTAATTAGATTTTAAATATTTAATTAATTTAAAGTAATTTAAAACGATGTTATTTTTAACATTGTGTTTAAAAAATAATTTAAAAATAGAAATATATAACAAAAAATAAATGAGTAACCCAGATATTGCTACAATATTTGGATATGTTTTGTTTGTCGCATCAGAGCTTGTCGCAATTCTACCAATACCTGCAAATGGAGTATTACATAGTTTAGTTATTGGGTTAAAAAATAGTCTAAGACAACAAAATACAGATATTGAAATGGCTAGTATACTAGTAAATTCAAAACCTGAAATGGCTAGTATTGTTACTACATTAAAAGGTAATGATTCTTTAACACAAGCTGTTAATTTACTTGTACAGAATCCAGAAATTGCAAAGATTATATCTGATTTATCTTCTAATACACAATTACAATATATCAATACATTATTAATTAATAATTCTGATATAATCAATAACGTTGCTAAATCTGTTATTATTGAAATTCAAAATAAACAAAATAAACAAGAAAAAATATCTAAAGAACTAAATTAAATAATTTTTATTTCTAATTATTATTATAATGGAACTTAAAAATAAAAAAGAGACAGTTGGTGTTTTAACAAATTTTGGTCAAATAATTCCTATAAAAAGAGGTATAAAAAATAATACAAAATTTCCAGTTATAGATATGAAATTTTATCCATATGCAGATAACTATTTATCAAAACAAACAAGTATAAAAAACGAAGAAGAAAAATGGTCAGATGTTAGAAGAGAAGAACGTGAAAAAATATTTATAATTAAAAAGAAATTAGGAAAAGAAATTTCGAAAAATGAAGTAATAAAAAACGATATATTAAATATTATTAAAAAAAATAATGATTCAAAGTTAAAAAAAATAGAACTTTTAAAAAATATTTTTAAAAACGTCTTGACATCTATCGATAGTGCCCAAGCATCAGATTTAGAATTATCTGATATAGCTAATGAAGTAATTAATGATAATATAGAAAATTTATTACTTAATAATGTTGTAATGGAATATACATATAATCCAAATGAAATAAAACATTCTAATACAGAAAGTATTTGGTTAAATATAAATGATATTACAAATTGGTTTAAAAAATATGAAATTAGTTAAAAGCTAGTAATGACTTTAATAAAAAAATCAATCTTTCTACTTTTATGATATTTATCATCGTTTTTATTTTTAATAAATTGTAAAAATGGATATTCTCCTGGGTTCCATAAAATATTAATATCATCCCCAGAATGACATAATTTATTAATTACACCATTATCTATTTTATTTGTTTTTGATATAGCAAAAATAGCATTGGCAAAATTAGAGTTAATTATAATAAAATAAGATCCAGTATCTCTTATTTGATTACAACGATAATTATTTATATATCCTATATTAATATCATTTTCATATTTAGATAAAGACGATATTAATACAGACATATAAAAAGAATCTGGATCTTTAGGTGTTTTTGTAACAAATATATCTTCAAAACTCTTTCCTAATTCTCCTAAAGATTCTAGAAATAACATGTTATTAAAATGAATATATACAAAAATATACAAAAATATACGTAAGTACAAAAATATTATATGAAAAAATTGATTCAAATAATAGTTTCTATAAAAAATAATGATATTTACTCTTAATAAATTTTATGATAAATTTTATGATAATATTCAAACATTGAAAAAAATTGCGAAAAATTCGCCATTACAGCATAAACATAGTGCTTGTTTAATGAAGGGTGATAAAATAATATCAATGGGGTATAATAAATATATAAAAGAAAGTATTATAAATAATAATGTTGTCAAATTTACTATTCATGCAGAAATAGATGCTTTATGTAAATTGGATAAGAAATTAATAAAAGGACATGATATCTTAATAATACGTATATCAAAATCATATAATCTAAAAAATTCACGTCCTTGTAATTCTTGTATTGAAAAATTAAAAAGAAGAGGTATTAGAAAGGTGTATTATAGCAACGAATATGGTAATATTATATGTGAATTTTTAGAAGATATGCACAAATTGCATATTTGTTCAGGGGATAGATTTTATAATAAACATGTAATTTAATATTTTATCTAAAACTTTTTTTACTTTTTACAGATCCCCTTTTACTTTTTACAGATCCCCTTTTATTTTTTACAGAGCTCTTTTTACTTTTTACAGATCCCCTTTTACTTTTTACAGAGCTCTTTTTACTTTTTAAAGAGCTCTTTTTACTTTTTAAAGAGCTCTTTTTACTTTTTACAGATCCCCTTTTACTTTTTATAGAGTTCTTTTTACTTTTTATAGAGCTCTTTTTACTTTTTAAAGAGCTCTTTTTACTTTTTAAAGAGCTCTTTTTACTTTTTACAGAGCTCTTTTTACTTTTTAAAGAGCTCTTTTTACTTTTTAAAGAGCTCTTTTTACTTTTTAAAGAGCTCTTTTTACTTTTTAAAGAGCTCTTTTTACTTTTTAAAGAGCTGTTTCTTTTAGGCGATTTGTAATTTTCTGATAAAGATTCTGTGAAAATATTACTATAATCGTCATTTTGATTTAATTTTTTAGATGTTTTTATTCTAGATGAATTTGATTCAGAATCGGAATTAGAATCAGAGTCGCTAAAATACAAAAGATATTTTTCATCTGGAAATTTTAAAAAGGATAATGATTGAAGTAAATCTGGATATGTATCTGTTTTCATTTAAACTTTATTTAGAAATTAATTTTATCAAAAAATTGAAAAACTAATTAAACTAAAAAAAAATAATTAAAATGTCTAATACAGAAGAACCAGTTGTAGAACAAGAACCAGTTGTAGAACAAGAACCAGTTGTAGAACAAGAACCAGTTGTAGAACAAGAACCAGTTGTAGAACAAGAATTAGTTGTAGAACCAGTTGTAGTTGTAAAAAGAAAAAAGGGTAGACCTCGTAAAGAAGTATCTGATAAGCCAATTGTTGAAAAACCTATCGAAGAAAAAAAAAAAAGAGGTAGAAAAAAGAAAGAATGTGTAGAAGAAGTAAAACAAAAGAAAAAAAGAGGTCGTAAAGCTGCTGTAAAATATTTTAGTTCTTCTATTAGAAAAAAAATACCATTAACTACAGTATTGCAAGACAATAATAATTACATTTTGCACTTAGATATTCACGATGTAGAAAATGAAAAAGAAATAGCCAATGAAGAAAGTGACGTAGAAGACGTTGAATTGGGTACTCTTGATACAATTTTAAATGAAGAATCTATAGTACAAATTAAGAAATTAGATAAAAAGGAAATTATAAATGCTGTTTTTGAACAATTAAGACAAACTAATTCTGATAATGAAATTGAATTGCAGAAAGAATTTCAAGATTTAATAGAAAAAGATGATTTAGATGTAAATGAGTTGTATGAACGTCGTATTGAATTTAGAGAAAAACAAGATAGTATTCTTGTACATAAATTAGAAACACAAAATAAGAATAAATTGTATAATAAAAAAGAATATAAAGTAGAAAATAGTAATACTAATAATAATATCCAAGAATCAAATAGAAAAAGAGGTTTTTTTGAAATTCTAAATGAATTTATTGAAAATAAAGAATGGTTACATACAACATCTACGTGTTGTTGGTGGTGCTGTCATTCTTTTGATACAATACCAATCGGTATGCCTTGTTATTATGACAAATCTATTAATAAATTCCGTGTAAAGGGTGTATTTTGTAGTTTTTCATGTATGGTAGCTTATAAAAACGAAAAACGATTACATAATATAGATCATATTATCAAATTCTTATATAGTAAATTAACTGCTACAATGTTATTAAACTGTGTATTAAAACCTGCACCTTGTAGATATACATTAAAAATGTTTGGTGGTCAGTTAAGTATAAAAGAATTTAGAGATAATTTTGTTGAAAATAAAATTTATAAAATGGTAGAATATCCAATGTTTATATCTAATGACTATATGGAAGAAATAGATATTAAAAATATTAAAAGAGTAAATCATAAATTATTTGACGAAACTGAACAACAATCAAAGGTATTCAATAATTTGGATGATAAACGTGTAGAAGATGCTAAAAATAGATTATCTATTATTGAAAATGCTACTGTTACAGTTGGAAATACAATTGATAAATTTATTAGATTTAGTTGAGAAATCTATTAGATTTAGTTAAAAGAAAAAAAAATGAATATTTTTTTAATTTACTACAATTTAAAAATATTATTTTTCTCTTTTTATTATTTTATTATTACGATGTCTATTATTAATGTCAAGGATGTATGTGATTTGGTTTCTGAAAAAACTTTTGATCAAGTAAAAACTATTTCTAAAGAGTTACATGTAAAATTTAAAAATAACCTTTATTTACTTGCGAATAAAAATAAAAATAACAAGGATGAAACTGACGTTGAATTAAATGAAAATATTAAAAAACAAGCAAATGGAATTATTTTTGAAATGGAAACGAATAAAATTGTTGCAATGTGTCATCCGCAAATTGATGATATAAAAGGTGAAGAACAATTAAATGAATTGATATTGAATGATTCAATGACTGTTGAATTTTGCGAAGATGGTACTGTAATTAGATTGTATAATTATAATGACAAATGGTACACATCTACTACTAAATGTATTGATGCAAGTATTAGTTATTGGTCTAGTTCTAAAAGTTTTAATGAGCTTTTTTGGGATCTTTTTGATAAAAGTTATTTGCAAAACTTGGATAAAAATTCAACTTATTTTTTTATTTTACTTCATAAAGAAAATAGAATTGTTGTAAAACATAAAATCAATCATTTAATTTATATTTCAAGAGTTGATAATATTAGTCATATAGAAGATAATACTTTTATTTTTAATACAAGTCAAATGATCAAAAAGAAACAATATATTGATAAAGATGAATTTATATCTATTATTAAATCAAATAAACCTTTTGACTTATCTAATAAAAGAGGTATAGTTATTAGAAGTAGAGATAAAAATACAAATATAAATTCTATTCATAAAATTGACTTTGAAAGTTATAAAATTATTAAAGATATTAGAGGAAATGTTGCTGAAATAAGAATGAGATATATAGAATTGTTAAATAAGCCAGAATCTTTAGAACTACTTGAAAAAATATATAAAGAACATCAATTTACATTTGCATTTATCAAGGCATCTATTCTAAAATTAGTAAAAACAATACATAGATTATATATTAATTCACATGTCAAACATGAAATTCAAATAAAAGAAGATCATATTTATCATAGAACATTAAAACAATTACATGCTCAATATAAAATAAGAAATACACCTATACGTTTTGAAGATGTTTATAATAAAATTGTAAATCTTGATAAGCATATTATTAAACGTTTCCTAAATTTAGTATAAAGGTAATGAAATAAAGAAAAGGTAATGAAATAAAGAAAAGGTAATGTAATAAAGAAAAGGTAATGTAATAAAGAAAAGGTAATGTAATAAAGAAAAGGTAATGTAATAAAGAAAAGGTAATGTAATAAAGAACCCAAAATTTTAAGAAAAAGTTATATAGCTTTTTCTTAAAAACACATTATTTTGTATTATTTATGATAAAAGTTTTTTTTTTAAAAGTTTAATTTCTATTGATAATATATATAAATGGCTGATTTGACAATTCCGCTAATAGGCTTAACAACATTAGTTGGATATTTTTTTAGTAAAAATGGGAAAGTTCCAAGAGAAAAATCTATAAATCGCGAAAAGATGGAAGCATTTGACAAACCGAATGGTGCTAATATATATACTTCAAATGTTGTAACAGAAGCAAATGAAGAAATATTGCATAGATCTTTACAAAATTACAAGGATGCTTATAACCCATCAGAAACTGGATTTGTATTACCTTTATATAATACATATGGTATAATAGGTAAAAAACCATCTGAATTAGATAAAAATATAAAAGTTTTATCTTCAAAAGAATTGGGAGAATTAAATGATAAAAATCGTATAGGTAAAGTAGAATCTCTTGTAAATGAAGGTATAGAAAGGATGCCAATGTTTTATTCTACTACTTTGCCTACAGAATCACCAGTTCAAAAAAGTGTAAAAAATATAAATTTATTAACTGGTTTACCTTATGAAAGTGATCATAACAATATGGTTCCATTTTTTGGTAGTAATACAAAACAAAACATGGAAGGATTTGCAAATTCTGGAATTTTAGATAATTACACAGGAAAATCTTTAGATTTCGAACATAAAAAAGAAATTAAAAGTTTACAAGATCTAAAGCCTGAAAATATATATGGAACAAAATCTCAAACTGATAATATAAAAGATAGATATATAAAGTCTATTTATAAGGAAGGTGAAAGATTAATAGAACCAATTCGTATACCTGCACCAAAATCTGGAACTTTTGAAAATAATATTAGACCTCAATATAAAACTATTAATGAATTGCGTCCTGGAAATAATCCAAAACAAATATATACTGGAGTTACATTGTCTGGTCAAATGGGTGAAGTAAGAGGTGTAATAGGAACAGTTAAAAAGAATGGTCCTCCTACTTTTTATGAATCAACTCCTGACCATTTATTTAAGGGCCCTGCATCATTTGTAGCACCAAAGGTATTAGAAGATTATGCTGTTAATTTCAAGACATCTTCTAGAGCACAATATAATCTAGAATATTATGGAAATGCAAATACAGGAGTATCAAATAAAACTTCTCAAAGAATAGTTGTTGATAATAGTAAAGAATTAATGGAACAATTTTCAAATTCGGAAATGCCAGAATCTTTATTACAAGAACCAAAAAGAATCAACTTTGAAAATGATTATATGAGAAATATTAATACTATAAAAACTGTTAATGATTACGGTAGATCAACTATGAATCAATATGAAAATGAAAGATCTACTACAGAAAGTAAATTTGAATTAGGAAATATTGATGTTTCTAAGAAAACTCAATTAGTTTTAAGACCATCTGATAATGTTAAAACAACATTAAAAGAAACTACATTAAGAACAAATGATAGTGGTAATATAAAAACAATATATAAATCAAATTCTACTGATCCTCACGAAATCGGAATGTCTGATATGAAACCAAAAAATACTCAAAAGGAACATTTAGTTGATAATAAATATATAGGACAACATACAAATGGTCAAAATGGTCTTGGATATCTTGTAAATAAATATGATGCCAAGGTAACAAATAAGGAAATTATTACAACTAAAAGCGGTGAATATAAAGGTAATCCTAATTATAAAAACGAATCTACTTCTAGAAATCAATATGATAATGCAGTTATTAGAGATAAAAAGCAAGATTTACTTATGGGGCAAAGATCTGGAGGAAAACAGATATTTCAAACGTCTTCGGGAAAAGTTTCTTTTGGTGAAGTTAAAACTAAAGCAAATCTTTTATTAAGAGAAGAACAAGATAATCGTACTAATATGAATGTAATTGTACCTCAAATGATACCTGATAAAAATATCATTAATATGCAACATAATAAAATAGAATCTAGTGATAATAGATTCCAACCAGATTTATTCAAAAAACAACTCTCTAATAATCCTTATATTATTGGTAATGCCACACAGCCACGTAGCAAATAAAAAATTGAAATATTTAAAGAACATGTAAATATTGTAAATATATAAATATATATTGTAATGCAAAAAATGAATATTCCTAAATTGCCAGTTGAAATTATGGATAAAATTGTATTAGAGACAGGAGATATACGTATAGCGCATATTTTAAGAAATCAAATTTCTCAATACACATTAAATCGCATTGATAAAAATATATTAATTTATGGTGATATACAAGGTGGTAAAACAAATGAAATTAAAACATCTTTAGTAAAAGTATTTAGAAAAATTGAATTATTTTTAAAATCTAGAAAATAATGACTATAAGAATGCAAAAAATGAATATTCCTAAATTGCCAGTTGAAATTATGGATAAAATTGTATTAGAGACAGGAGATGCACGTATAGCGCATATTTTAAGAGATCAAATTTCTCAATACGCATTAAATCGTATTGATAAAAACATATTAATTTACGGTGATATACAAGGTGGTAAAACAAATGAAATTATAAAATATATAAAGGAAAATGATTTTGATACTAAAATTTTAGTTATTCAAAATTCATTATTAGTATTAAGCCAATATGAACAAAGATTTAAATCGCAAAATGTAGACTATCAGATAGTTGATAAAAATACAGAAAAAATAACAAAAAAATTAGTTTTAATTTTAAATAACAAATATAGATATTCTTATTTTCAAAAAGTAGAACCACTTAAATACATATTAATGTTAGATGAATCTGATCAAACTAGATTATCTTGTCGTCTAAAAGACCATGTAAATGTATATAAAACTGTGCATATAACTGCTACTCCTTTTAATAAACTATGTTATGATAGATGTATTAAAGTTCAAAAAAATTCAAATTATTATGGTATTAATGATTTGAATATAAATTTAAATGATACAGAAGATGAAATAAAATATGTAAAGAAATTTACACAATCAGAAACAGGTATTATGTTAATAAACAAGTATTCTTACGTTGGTCAAATGACAAATTGTGCTAAAAAATTATCTGACGAGTTTACAAATATTCCTATTATATTACTAACATCTGAAAAAATATTTTATTTGCATAAAAATAAAAAAATTATAAAATACAAATCTATATCAAAAATTATAGATAGTTTAAAAGAATATCCACATATAATATTTATAGCAAATAGATTATCAAATAGAGGATTATCATATGTGTCTAGTGATTATTCAAGACATTTAACATGCCAAATAACTAGAATTAGAGCAAATGTTACAAGTTTTTTACAAAGTTTACGAATTCTTGGAATATATAATAAAACGATAAATCTTCAATTGGTATTTGATGAATGTGAAGAAAAACTTTTTGAAAAACACTTGGGATTTATTAATAACTTTGACGTTGAAAAAAAAATGGTATATAATAAATGAAAAAAATGAAAAAATAGAATTAAAAATTAAAAATAATGATTATTAATAATTATTCAAAGTGTCCAATACGATATTATTGTAGTGAAGAAAAATCTTTATTACCAGAATTTAAAAATTTTAAATTTGTATTGGATTTTAAATGTAGTGCACGGTATAACCCATGGAATTTATGATTTAGATACTGATATACTCTATTTCCAATACGATTTTAAAAAATTCAAAAATAGTATAGAAAAGATAGCAAAGGCAGGTGTATCTAAATATGATATTTTAAATGAAATATGTGAAAGTTTACATTCAAAAACTAAAGTTGATGGTGTTAATAGATCTATTTATTAATAGATTTTGTATAGATTTTGTATAGATATATACACTTGGTTACTTAACTTGCTTTTTAAAAAAAATTGATAATAAATTAAATATAAATTAAATATAAATTGAATATAAATTGAATATAAATTGAATATAAATTGAATATAAAAAGATGATTAAAGAACTAGAAATACTTGTTGAAGTTGAAAAATGTTTAAAAATTTTAAATTCTATTAATTTTGATAAATCAAATGAATTAAAAAAACATATAGAAAATATAAGAGAATTACAATTACAAAGTTTTGTTGAAAATGAAATTTATAATTTTGTATTAACTGATGCCTTACAGAAAAAAGATGAAGAATCTAAAAATTATGTAAAATATAAGGTAAAGAATACCGGGTATAATTAAGATTTTATCAAGAAACGCATAATGTACCTTTAACGAAGATGTCGTTAGACGGCAAGGTAAAACAGAGAGAATAATAAAATATTTATCGTTTATATTATCGTTTATATTATCGTTTATATTATCGTTTATATTATCGTTTATATAATAAATAATAAAATGTTTATCGTTTATTATATAAATAATAAATAATACAAATAGAAATGAAAAGTGTACAGTTTAATTTAGATAATACAAGATTTTATAATACTTATTCAAATGACGAATACGATAGGTATTCTATAGATAGTATATTGTATCTAAAATGTTATAATAAGATTTCTGACTTTGAATGGATAGATATGTTAAATAGCTTAAATATATATAAAATATGTGAAATGATTGTTCACAAAGATAGTTTAAATAATACAAAAATACATTAATTAAAAATTTTTTATTATTATATATTAAGATGAAAAACGAAGAAATAACTAGTATGATAATGATTTCGATTGTTATTACTGTAATAGAACAAATCGCGCAATTTTCTTTAAAGAAAAGTAATAAAATATTTGATACTTATTATATAAATGGTATTGTATTTTATATATTAGTAGGAGTAGTTTTTCATTATATATATAATAATTATAATGCAAATAAAGTAAATGTTATATGGGCCTGTATAAGTATTATATTAGCTGTATTTTTAGGATATTTAATCGAAGATGAAAAAATAACATTTAATAAAATATTAGCAATATTTTTTGCTATTTTAGCAATTTTTTTAGTACAATAAAATTTAAGCTAAATTAATTTGTGGATTTTTGTAATTATTATTAATATAATCATTAATAACATCTGGATCACTTAATTTATCCTTTAATAATTTGATTTGAATATCTATTTTTTCAACTTCGTTAAAGCCAGTTGGCTCTCCTACCTTGCCGTCTAACGACATCTTCGTTAAAGGTACTTCTAACTTTTCCTTTTCTAACTCTAAATCTTTAATTCTTTCTAAAATTTCATTTACTTCTGAAATTTCTCCAGCTTCTTCATCTCCTTCTTCTATCTTTTCAAGAGTACTTTTTAACATTTTATTAAATTCATTTTGTGCTTCTGTTCTTTCTTCTTCTGTATAATTATCATGTAATTTATCTTCTAAACTTTTTAATTTTTCTTCTACTTTTTGAAAATCTTCTCTTTGCATATAAATTTGCTGCATAATAGAAATAGGGTGTTCTTTTTGTTTTTCAGATGAACTTCCTTCTTTTATAGCTTCCTTTACCATTTCGTTTTTTCTATTATGCCAATGTTCGTTTGCATTTTCTCTATTTTCTAGATAGCTTTTAATTAATGCATTTAATTGATTGTTTTGATATTCAATATCTTTGACATCATAAGGTTCTACGTTTAATGGAAAAAATTTACCAACTTCGACTGTATAAATGTCATAATTATTGTCAATTTTCAAAATTTTTTGACACATACTTTTTGCTTTTTCTAAAGTATCACTTGTACCTCTAATCTTTAATCCCCACGTATCGCATTTTTGAGGCATATGTGGTCCAACAATACTAACTAATGCATATTGTTGATTTTGAATAGGTGGATCTTCAAACAAATAATCTATTGAATTTTCTGAATTTTCTTTTGACATTTTTATTTATTTTATAGTAGTATTTTTTTATAAGTTTTTTAACGCAAATTTTACGTTAAAAAATATAAAAAAAATACCTTGTATGTTTATATGTTTTATAAATCAGAATTGATAAATAAATTAGATAAAATTGAAAAATCTCTAATTTCTATAAAACAGGAAAGATGCAATTGTAATTTATACAAAGAGCTTTTAGAAGACAATAATACTATAATAGAAAATAAACTTTTAGAAAATAAAAAAGATATAATTCATACTATTTCTGAAAATATAAAAAATAATACACAGTATATAAATGAAGCTGTTTTGATTTCAAAAATACAAAGCATTTCACAAAAAATAAATACCTTTACCGACACCGTCGATATACGGCAAGGTACCTTTACCGACGCCGTCGATATACGGCAAGGTACATTGTATTTTGATAATGAAACTATTAAACATCAATTATTTTTAGAAAATGAATTAAAAAAATCAATTCAAGATATAGAAAACTTATCTGTTACTATACATAATATAATAAAACTTATTAATTACACTATATATAAAATAGACAAAATAGATAAAATAGTTGATATATAAAATATAAAATCTGATATATAAAATAGACAAAATAGATAAAATAGTTGATATATAAAATATAAAAATTGAAAGAAAATTATTTTTTTAAAGAAAATAATGAACACTTTTACAAATAAAAGTGAGTTGGGTAATTTAAAAAGACGTTTTAAAAGTATAACTCAAAGAATTTTATTATTAGAAACAGAATTAATTTACGATAATCAATATACTGAAAATACAAATGTCACTGAAGAAACAAATGACACTAATGTTCAACAAAATATTATATTAGGTATTGATTGTAAAATATTAGGATCTACAAACAAAGTATACAATATTCAAATTTGGAAAGAACAAAGCTACCTGACCGATGGCGAACCACCAGTAGGTACGCTTAAAATTAATTGTTGCTGTTCATGTTTAGATTTTAGTATGAGAAAAATTTATTGTAAGCATATTTATTGGATAGGATTAAAGAAATTTAATATAATAGAACCATCTGAATGGACAGAAGAAATGTATAATAATTTTTTATACGAATCATTTATTAATAGAAAGACGTATAGGAAAAATGAATATTGCCCTATATGTTTAGAAAATATAGATTACGACACAGAAATGACAGTAAATTGTATAAATACATGTTTAAATTCTGTTCATGCAGAATGTTGGACAAGAAATGTAACTATTACATCAAATACAAATTGTGTCATATGTAGAAGTGAAATTTTATAAAAATAAACTAGTATATTAATAGTTTATTTTTACACTAACTTTTTAATTATTTGAGTATAATTATTTGAGTATAATTATTTGGGTATAATTATTTGGGTATAATTATTTGGGTATAATTATTTGGGTATAATTATTTGGGTATAATTATTTGGGTATAATTGATTGGGTATAATTGGGTATAATTGATTGGGTATAATTATTTGGGTATAATTGATTGGGTATAATTGATTGGGTATAATTATTTGGGTATAATTGGATTGGATATGATATGATTGGGTAGAATTATTGATTTTGGTATATATTTGTTATATTATTAAATTCCTCTTCTATAATTTTAATAGATTTAAAAACATCTTCTTTATTGATAGATTTATTATTTTCCATTTGCATATTATGTTTTAGATCATCTAAAATTTTAGAAAAATTATTTTTAGAAGGAGATTTAGAAGTTCCTGGTACTTCTAAATTTTCGGCATTAAAAATTTTTTTAATATCTTGAATATTATAAATCCTCTTTCCACCATTTGGTCTAAGACATCTTATTTTCCCAGCTTCTGACCACCTTCTTAACGTTCCAGAAGTTATATCATATTGTTTAGTGATTTTGCTAGGTGAAATATAGTTTTCGGTATCCATTTTTTTTCTTTTTTCTTAAAGAAAGTAAATAAATTAAAAAAGATATATATACGCATTTTATCGAGTTAAATAGTAAAAAAACGTTATCTTTAAATACGTTTTAGTCATTATGTGTATTTTATTAGAATATATTGCAAAACATGACTAATATAGAAAAATGCAAATACAACATAAACGCGAAATAGTATAAAAGTTTATTATATATGATAAAATATTTTTGTATATTTTATTAAGTAAAATTAAAATGTTTTAAATATTTATTTTATTTAATTTGTACGGAATTTACGAATTTTTTTTTTCTTGTTTAAATGTATAACAATACAAGTTACAAAAATGGACCCTGCCCAATTAAAAGCTAGCTATGACCAAATACAATATTTATCAGATAATATCGCAAAAGTTGATACTGACTTATTAAAAACACAAAGTTATCAAAATGTTGAATCATTAAAATCACAATATGGACAAACAAAAGACATCTTGGATGTACAAGATAGAGCACAATACGCCAATGAAGCCAGGCAAAGTCGTAATTTTTCAAATATTATGGAAAACATTGGAGATAAAGCTTCCTTGACAAGAGAACAAGTTTTAGTAGGTGCTAAAGATAATCTTGCTGCTACTGAACGTATCGGTGCACAAGCTGACACTACAGCATACAGAATCGCTGGTGAAATTGATAATAACATTTATCGTACCACATCGGCAACTGATCAAACCATTTACCGTACTTCTCAAGATATACGTGCTAGATCAGCTGAACAATTCGCTCAATCACAACAATCTATATATGCTAACGGATTGGAAGGCCAAAAAATGACAAATGAACTTATTGGATATCTTAAAAAAAATAATGATCTCGCTTGGGACCACTATAATAATAGTACAAGAGATATTTACCAAGGAAAGGCTGAAACAATTTTATCCACAACCAACCAATACGCACTCCTTGCTAAACAATCAAGTGACAACACCGCACAAATTCAGATAGAAGCTCTTAAAAACAAGGGTGATCTTGCTAAGCAAATGGCCTTTGAATATAGCTCACTTAAAGACAAGATTTCTGATTCTGAATCAAGTATCAAGTGTCTCTTAACTAATCAAGAATCTGATAGACTTCGTGATGCATTAAGAGCAACTGAAAACAAGAGCTTGTACTTTGAACTTAAAGGACATCACGGACATCATGGTGGACACCGTCGTGGACACCACCATTAGGAACTCGGGCGGTCTATAAAAAATTTTAAATCAAAAAAATTAAAAGATTCAAGTAGCAGTAGCTCAAGTTCAAGCAGTAGCTCAAGTAGCAGTAGTAGCTCAAGTAACAGTAGCTCAAGTAACAGTAGCTCAAGTAACAGTAGCTCAAGTAACAGTAACTCAAGTAACAGTAACTCAAGCGATTCTCTTGAACCACCAATACGATCTGGACCACTAATACGATCTGGACCACCTGGGCCACCTGGACCACCTGGACCACCTGGACCACCAGGAGATAAAGGACCACCTGGACCACCTGGTGATAAGGGGCAGTCTGGAGATAAAGGACCACCTGGAACACCTGGTGAATCTGGAGATAAGGGGCAATCAGGAGACAAAGGACCACTTGGAAACAAAGGACCACCTGGAACATTTGGTGAATCAGGAGACAAAGGACCACTTGGAAACAAAGGACCACCTGGTGATAAGGGACAATTAGGAGACAAAGGACCACCTGGAACACCTGGTGATAAGGGACAATTAGGAGACAAAGGACAATCAGGAGACCAAGGACCACCTGGAGACAAAGGACCACCTGGAGACAAAGGACCACCTGGAACACCTGGTGACCAAGGACAATCAGGAGACCAAGGACCACCTGGAGACAAAGGACCACCTGGAGACCAAGGACCACCTGGTATGATCCCAGTGTTTAACAATTTGCAACTTGAAGAAGGACCGCCAACAAGAGAGATAGATTCAGATAATAGTAGTTTACGAAGTATACCTGAAAGTATAAGTAGTATCAAAAGTAGAAATCCATTTGATAAAATAATGAAACGTTTTAAAAAAAATGGTAGTGATAAAAAAAATGATAGCGAATAAAAAAATATTAATAAAAAATTATTAATATTTTCATTTGTATTTACATAGTTAGCATATGTCCACCAATTGAATAAAATATAGTTTGAGTTCGTGTTTTATAAGAACTTTCTTTCCTTAAAACTATATTTTCATATGGGTTTAGAGATCTAAAATTCCAATTAAAAACTTTATTTAGTTTTACGCGTGTTTCTATATCTGACATTTTATAAATAACAACCAATAATTCATTGGGTAATTTAAATAACATATATTATAATTATATATAAAGTTAATAAAATATAAAAAAAAATTAACTTAAGATATTATTTTTAATAATAACTCCACGATTCACAATCAAAACAATCTGTATTTTGTACACATTTAGGAAAGTCGTTTCCCCAATGTGGTATAATATTTTTTATAATGTAATCTATACGATGATTTAGTATAGATTCTGTGTATCCTAATTTTTCTTTAGCATTATATAAACAAGTATAACCAGAATGACATTTTGTATAAAGATTGTATCCAAAAGTCCAACAAGTATTTCCACAACTTCCTAAAAAAATAGGATCTGCATCATGACCAAAATGATATGTATTTTCATGTGCTTTAAGTCCAATTAAATCAAGATAATGTTTATCTCCGGGTGACTGAAATGAAATTGATGTTTTATTATACAAAATTCCCATAATAGTAGCCATTGTACCACCTAATGAATGTCCAGTAAAAATAACTTTTTCAAAATCTATATCATTTTTTATTTTTTCTACAATATCTCTAGCAATATTAATATAGTTTAAACTAAAATCTATAGAATTTTTATAACAATTATCAGAACAAATGTTTTTATCAGTAATGTTATCGGTAAAGTTAATTAGTGGAGTATCTTGCAGTCTAACAACGTCATTTTCATTAATTTCACATTGAGATTGATTAAATAAATTAGATTGTTTATAAAAGCAACAAGAAAAATATAAATTATCATTAAATCTATCAGTATAAGTACTTGAAAATATATTATTAACTGGTAAATCTTTATTTTCTTGTAGTCCAAATAATGTAGTTGTACCTTTAAAACTAATAACATTAATATCAGAAACTTTATTATTAAAATAAAAAGATTTTACTGTATTGTTATCATTTGTTATATCTTTTACTGTATAATTTGGTAAATCGATCCAGTTTGATTGATTAATGTATGTATAAACATTATTTGACATTATTGCTAAATCGTAAACTAATTTGTAAAAAGTATTGTTAAAAATTTTCATAAATATATATATATGTATAAGATAATATCAATTATATTTAAACATAATTATTATATAAGATAAATAGATGAGAAAGAAAAAGGAAACGGTAGGTACGCCAACATATTCTAAAAATTTTCAGAAAACGAAAAAATCAAAAAGTCAACATTCTATTTTACATAAACATGAAAGTCGTTTAGAAGAATTGTCTATAAATGATAAAAAATTAAATACAATTAAAAATGACATTAAGGACATAGAAACAAATATCAAAAATGGTAATGATGATAAAAATAAAAGATTTTTACGTAATTTAAAAAATGAAAAGATTAAATTAGAGAATGATATAAGTTTATGCGACTATCTATTAGATTCTGCTCAAATAATAAATAAATATATAGAATTAGAAGATCGTGAAGGAGAATTGTTAAATTTAAATGAATTAAGTGAAGAAATTAGTTTAGAATTAAATGAGATCAATGAAAAAAAAGTTGATTTGGTTGAAGAATATTTCTTAAAATTTGAACCAGATAATAAAATACATAAAATGACTATTAAAAGAGAATCGTTAAGATGTGGTGATTGCAATATTGTATTCGAAACTGCAAATAGTTTTTTAGTATGCCCACTTTGTGGTATTTGTAAAAATACTGTTGAACAAGCAACTGAATTATCTTATAAAGAAAAGCAAGATTATGATTATAGACCACAATTTACATATGATAAACGTTCACATTTAGAAGATTGGTTAAGACGTTTTCAAAATAAAGAAGCAAGAGGAATTCCTCAAGATGTTTTAGATAAAGTAATATTAGAAGCTAAAAAGGAAAGAATAAGTGATTTAAATTCTTTAACAGAAGAAAAAGTAAAAAGATATCTTAAAAAGTTGAATTTAAATGATTATTACGATAATGTAATTGGTATTATTAATAGATTAAATGGTAGACCTCCGTTTACATTAACGCAGGAAATAGAAGAAAAAATTAAAAAGATGTTTCAACAAATCCAAGAACCTTATGAAAAATTTAAACCACCAACTCGTAAGAATTTCTTAAGTTATAGTTATACTCTTTGTAAATTTTTTCAAATATTAAACCTTCATGAATTTGCAAAATATTTTCCATTATTGAAAAGTAATGATAAATTACGACAACAAGATGACATATTTAAAAAAATAGTTGGACACATGTCTGAAATTGATAAAACAACAAAGTGGGTATTTTATCCGTCTGTTTAATTTAATTCTTAAATATTACAGTATCAATTTTAGTTTTTACACAAAAAATTCTATGTGCAAATATACCTAGTATAAAAAGAAAAAATGTTATTGTTGTTATATTTGTATTTTTTAAAAAATAGAATTTTATAAAAAATCCTAAAATAATCGTCGCTATAACATCAACGATTGCAATACCTTGCCGATTAACATCGAAGACGGTAGAGGTACCTCCATCAAAGATCTCACCTAAAAATCTATATCTATGAAGACCTGTATTTGGTTTTCCAAATAAATCTGAATATTTGCATAAATCGATTTTCATGATTATTATATAATAATGTATATATAATAATAATACGTAATGTAATAATAAATTATATATTAAAAAACCTATAAAACGATGAAATAAAATTTACTCTATATCCAAAAGTAAATGCCTGTGGTCTTTTTAGAACTATATAATTACATATATAATCAAATTGTTTTCTTTTTTCAATGTTTTTAGGAACTTCATCTAATTGTATATAATTATAATCTAATAGTACTTTTAATAAAGCAGCTACTACTATAGCACTACGTTGTTTTCCCATATGACAATGTACAAGTATATTTTTTTTATCTATTGTATATTTTCTTAAAAGTAATGGAACAATAATTTTAAAATATCCTTGCATAGCTAAAAAGTCTTTTTCTAATAAACTATCATTTACAGGAATTCTATATGTTTCTATATCTAAAGGTGTATCTAAAGGTACTTGATTTATAAATGATTTATTTTGTGTACAATTAATAACTAAATTAATATTGTTTTTTTTTAAAAATGTAACATCAAGTGCACATCTATGGTTACCTAACCAAAGATTAGGTATAATTTCATCAGCGTCATTATATAAATTCATAGCTAAATTATATAAATATTGTAACATATATAAACGTATATTTAAGCAATAAAAAATATATTCTATTTTATTTAAAAATTGATAAAATAATATATAGTAATATAGTAAGTGATATTATGAATCGAAAAAAAACTACTCGTATTGTAATAGAAAAAAAAGGTACTGATTCTAGTAGTGAAAGTAATTCTGAATATACATCGAGTAATTATACCTCGGATGAATCGAGTAATTATACAACTAAAGATGGTTTTATTAGTATAGTAGATTCTGGTTATAAAAAATCAAAATATGGTAGTAAACAAGATCGTATGATAGGAGATGATATTGTAGCGCATTTAGATAATTATACCGCTTTAAAGACGATAAAAGAAAAAAAGATATTAAAAAGAATAAGACCATTTAAAACATGGATACGTTATTTAAATTTAAAAAATAAGAAATTCAGGGTTGGTGGTTTATTGATGAAAGTTGTATACCCTGATTATATTATGTTGGTAAATCCAAAATTAAATTTAACATGGAGTGTTCAATTAGAAGATAATATTATTTATATACCAGACAAAGACTACAAAGACTACAAAAAAGAATATAATAAAGAAAACCCTTTAAATGATCTTCAAAAAGAAGAAATAAAAAAGAAGAAAGAAAAAGAAGAAAAAATAAAAATAAAAGAAAAAGAAAAGGAAGAAGAAATATTAAAAGATCATTTATTATTATTATATAAAAATGGAAAGTTGGCATTAAAGAAAAAAGATTAAAAATTGATTTTATTTAATTTAGTTTATATTAAATAAAATGAACAAAAGGTTTCAAAAAGAAATAAGATCTTTGTATATACAGCAAAGTCAACGATCTTTGTTAGAAAATGATTACCTCGTTTACCATGATGAATCTAATATAAATATTTTACATACTATTATAAAAGCACCAAGTGATTCTGTTTATCGACATAAATTTATTAGATTAGATTTTGAAATTCCTGATAATTATCCACATTCACCACCAAAGGTAACATTTATAAATTACGACGGTGTTAGAATACATCCTAATATGTATAAAGATGGAAAATGTTGTAGTACTATTTTAAACACATGGCCATCAGAAAATGAAAAATGGACTTCAAGTATGGGGATAGAAACAATTTTATTAACATTTCATTCTTTTTTAGATAATAATCCTTATACTTATGAGCCAGGTGGTAGAGATGATCCTAGTTATACTGTTTATGTTCAACATCAAACTTGGATTACTTGTTTAATTAGATATCTTCAATATGAAAAGATAGATGTATTTAAGGAATACATGTATAATTATTTATTATTAAATATAGATTCTATTTTTACACAATTATCAGAATTGGACGAAATGTATAATCGAGGATATTATTCAACAAGATGTTTTGAAATTGAAGATTATATAATTAATTATAACATTATATCTGAAAAACTACAAGATCACTATAATTATATCTATTTTACTGAAAATAATTTAGACGATACAGGTAGCTTAGATGAAGAATTTACATTTGAAATGTTTTTAAATAAAGATTTTGTTTGTTCTATTTGTTTTGACACTAACACAGTTACTTTAAATGAAAATGAAGACGTTGTTACTTTAGAATGTAATCATAAATTTCATAAAACATGTTTAAAAACACATGTTGAAATAAATAATAAAATATGCCCAATGTGTAGAAAAAATATAGAAAATGAAATTGTAGAAGAAAAAACAGAAAACGAGTGGATAATTAATCCATTGACAAAAAGACGTGTTAAAATAGGAAGTAGAACTTTTAAATATTTAAAAGAAAATAATGTAATATAATTCTTAATTGAAATTATATTATATTAACTTTGTAATTACAACCATTTTTATTAAGTTCAATAACTATTTTATTATATGCTTTACAAGCTTCTAATTCAGTATTAAAACTTCCAATATGAATTTTTTTCTTATTTAACATATAGCTTGCAGCCCATTTTTTTGTTGTAGTTATTGATACACCATGAAAAACACTTGATTTTTTATTAATTTTATCATTTTTATTATTTATTATATCGTTACGAAAATCTTTTGGTAAAGTTGTATAATTTTGAATATCATTTAGTATATACTTTGAATTTAAAGTATTATTAAAAAAAAGCGCCTGTTGATTATATAATTTTGCACATTCAACTTCTTCTTGACTATTTCCTAAATTATAAGTTTTACCAGCTAATTTAATACCAGCTACATAATACTTTCGTTTAGAATCATAACTTACACCAGTATACTTTGAAGTTTTCTTTTCACCTATTTTTTTTTTATTTTCTTCAGGGACATTTCTAGT